>Ga0196972_1000056_pt1 | contig 97139 bp, 49 predicted proteins | sample S1v_2013CmetaG_FD_148618 | JGI IMG/M metagenome (GOLD analysis project Ga0196972, IMG submission 148618) | Soil microbial communities from Anza Borrego desert, Southern California, United States - S1+v_20-13C | ecosystem: Environmental > Terrestrial > Soil > Desert | place: USA: California...
CGGCGCGCCGTTCGACCTGCAGCACGGGCCCCTGATCCGGGGCCGCCTGCTGCGCCTGGGCGACGAGCGCCACGTGCTGCTGGTCACCATGCACCACATCGTTTCCGACGGCTGGTCCATGGGCATCTTCACCCGCGAATTGAGCGCCCTGTACCGCGCCTTCGTCCAGGGCCAGGCCGATCCGCTGCCGCCCTTGCCGATCCAGTACGCCGACTACGCCGCCTGGCAACGCACCTGGCTCGGCGACGAGACGCTCGCCCGGCAAACCGCCTATTGGCGCGACACGCTGGCCGGCGCCCCGGCCCTGCTCGAACTGCCCACCGACCGCAAGCGCCCGGCGGAACAGGATTACAGCGGCGCCTTGCTGCGGCTGGAACTGGACGAAGCGCTCAGCGCCGGCTTGAAGGCGCTGAGCCTGCGCACCGGCGGCACCCTGTTCATGACCCTGCTGGCCGGCTGGGCCATCGTGCTGTCGCGCCTGTCGGGCCAGCACGACCTGGTGATCGGCACGCCGACGGCCAACCGGCGGCGCAGCGAAGTCGAAGGCTTGATCGGTTTCTTCGTCAACACGCTGGCGCTGCGCATCGACGTGGGAAGCTGCGCGACGGTGGAAGACTTGCTGGCACGGGTGAAAGAGATCGCCCTGGGCGCGCAAGACCACCAGGACTTGCCGTTCGAACAGGTGGTCGAGCAGCTCAAGCCGGAACGCAGCCTGGCGCATACGCCGCTGTTCCAGGTGATGTTCGCCTGGCAAAACACGGACGATGGCCGGTTCGACATGGAAGGCTTGCGGACGGAAGCGCTGGCCTCGCCGCACACGATCTCGAAGTTCGACCTGACGCTGACCTTGCGCGAAGAGGAAGGGCGGATCACGGGGGCGTTCGAATACGCGACTGCCTTGTTCGATGCGGCGACGATGGAGCGGCACGCGGGCTACCTGCGGCGGGTGCTGGAAGAGATGACAGCCGATGCGAGCCGGCCGCCGGCGCGGTTGCCGTTGCTGGAGGAGAGCGAGCGGCAGCGGATGCTGGTGGAGTGGAACCGCACGGAAGCGGAGCCTGTCGACGACCGCTGCCTGCATGAGTTGTTCGAAGCCCAGGCCGAGCGCTATCCCGGTGCCGTCGCCGTCGAATACGAGGGCCAATGCCTGAGCTACGGCGACTTGAATGCGCGCGCCAACCGTCTGGCGCATTACCTGCGCGCGCAAGGCGTGGGACCGGACGCGCGGGTGGCCTTGTGCGTGGAGCGGTCGCTGGAGATGGTGGTGGGCATCCTGGCGGTGCTGAAGGCGGGCGGGGCCTACGTGCCGCTGGACCCGGCCTATCCGGCCGAACGCTTGAGCCACATGCTGCGGGACAGCGCCCCGGCGCTGCTGCTGACCCTCTCGCGCCTGCAAGACAAGCTGCCGGCCGGCGCCGTTCCGGTACTCTGTCTCGATGCGCTGCACGAGATCGAGGCGACGATGCCCGCCGCCAATCCGCGGACGCAAGTCGACGGAGCGAACCTGGTCTACGTGATCTATACCTCGGGCTCCACCGGACGTCCCAAGGGCGTCGGCCAGACCTGGCGGGGTTTGCATAACCTGCTGGACTGGCAACTGCATCGCGCATCCGGCAATGCTTGCGCGCCGCTGCGGGTCTTGCAATTCGCGTCGATCAGCTTCGACGTCTCGTTCCAGGAAATCTGGAGCACGTTATGCCAGGGCGGAACGCTGGTGCTGATGAGCGAGGAGCGCCGCAAGGACCTGGGACAGTTGCAGCGTTTCATCGTAGAACACGATATCCAGCGCGCCTTCCTGCCGTTCGCGGTATTGCAGCAGATGGCAAGCCTGCGCGCGCCGCGAGCGAGCGAAGCGCCGGCCGAGGCACAGATCGATGCGCAGAACGAAACGCAGATCGAAACACCGCCAGGCCGCTGCGAAATCATCACGGCCGGCGAGGCCTTGCAAGTCAACGACGATCTGCGCGCCTTGCTGCACGAACTCGGCGGCGCCTGCCTGTACAACCAGTATGGGCCGACCGAAACCCATGTCGTCACCCAGCATGCGTTGCCGACCGCGGAATCGGCGGCCTGGCCCAGCCTTCCGCCGATCGGCAAGCCGATCGCGAATGTCCGGATGTACGTGCTGGATGCCGCTTGCAACCCGGTGCCGATCGGCGTCACGGGCGAGCTGTACATCGCGGGCGCCGGATTGGCGCGCGGCTATCTGAACCAGCCGGGCCTGACGGCGGAACGATTCGTGCCGGATCCCTTCGGCGCGCCGGGCTCGCGCATGTATCGCTCCGGCGACCTGGCGCGCTATCGGCCCGACGGCGCGATCGAATACATCGGCCGCGCGGACACGCAAGTCAAGCTGCGCGGCTTCCGCGTCGAACTCGGCGAGATCGAATACCTGCTCCAGCAGCATCCGCAGGTGCGGGAGGCGGTCGCCGTCGTGCGCGAGGACCGGCCCGGCGACAAGCACCTGGTGGCCTACGTCGTCGGCGACGCCGATGCCGAGATCTTGCGCCAATACCTGCAGCGGCATGTTCCCGACCACATGGTGCCGACGCGCTGGGTCGGCCTGGAGCGCTTGCCGCTCACCACCAACGGCAAGATCGATCGCCAGGCGCTGCCGGCACCCGACGCGCCGCGGAGTGCGGAAGCCTACGTCGCGCCGCGCAACGAGCTCGAAGCCGGGATGGCGCGCATCTGGGCCGGCATCCTGCGCGTGGAACGGGTCGGCGCGCAAGACAATTTCTTCGCGCTCGGCGGGCATTCGCTGCTGGCGACACGACTGGTGCATGCGATCAATCTGCAATTGCCGGTCAAATTGACGCTGCGCCGCCTGTTCCAGAAACCGGTCCTGGCCGACCTGGTCGAGGCATTGCAAAACGAGGCGGCGCGCAAGCCGGCCGACGACGCGGCCCAGGGCGGAGCAGGAACGGCCGAGGCGGCGGACACGGCGGACGACGGCTATGCCTTCGCCGCCTTGCAGCCCGATTGGGAGCATCGCTACGAACCTTTCCCGTTGACCGACATTCAACAGGCCTACTGGGTCGGCCGCGAGGCCACCATCGGCCTCGGCGGCGTCGGCGCGCATGGATACGGGGAGGCATGGGTGCCGGCGTTCGACGAGGAGCGGTTTACGAATGCGCTCAACCGGCTGATCGAACGCCACGACATGCTGCGGGCGATATTCAACCGCGACGGCACCCAGCAAGTGCTGGCCTCCGTGCCGCGTTACGCGATGCCGCGCCGGGATCTGCGCGGACTCGACGCGGAGCGGGTCGCCGCCGCGCTGGCGGAGACGCGCGAACGGATGTCGCACCAGGTATTCGACGCCGGCCGCTGGCCGCTGTTCGAATTCGGCTTGAGCGTGCTCGACGACGGCGCCGTGCATCTCCACATCAGCCTGGATGCCTTGATCATCGATGCGGCGAGCAGCCAGATCCTGGAGCGCGAGCTCATGCTGCTGTACGAGAACCCGGCGCTGGAATTGCCGCCGCTGAACCTGACCTTCCGCGATTACGTGCTCGCGGAACGGGCGCTGCACGGCTCGCCGCGCCACCAGCGCGCCTTGCGCTACTGGCGCGAGAGGTTGCCGAACCTGGCGCCGGCGCCGGCGCTGACGCTGGTGCGCCAGCCGGAAACCATCGGGCGGCCGCATTTCGTGCGGCGCGACCTGAGCATCCCGGCCGCGCGCTGGTCGCGCATGAAAGCCGTCGCCAGCCAGCTGTCGGTGACGCCGTCGGTCATGCTGCTCACGGCGTTCGCCGGCGTGCTTGCCTTGTGGAGCCGCCAGCCGCGCTTCACGCTCAGCCTGCCGCTGTTCAACCGCCTGCCGCTGCATCCCGACGTCAATACCGTGATCGGCGACTTCACGTCGGTGGTATTGCTGGAGGTGGAGATGGCCGGCGGCGCCAGTTTCGCCGAGCAGGCGCGCCTGCTGCAGGACCGGCTCTGGCAGGACATGGACCACTCGGCGGTCAGCGGCGTGCAACTGATCCGCGAATTGTCGCAGGCGCGCGGCGTGCAGCAAACCGCGATGCCGATCGTGTTCAACAGCACGCTCAGCGAGATGGTCGCGGGCGAGAAGGATTACAGCCTGTCGCAAGCCCTGGGCGGCAAGCCCGTCTTCAGCATCACCCAGACGCCGCAAGTGTGGATCGACCACACGATCCTGGAGCAGGACGGCAAGCTCTACTTCAACTGGGACAGCATCGACGACTTGTTCCCGGAAAACATGATCGCCGACATGTTCGCCGCTTACCGCGACCTGCTCGCGCGCCTGGACGATGCGCAAGCCTGGGAGGCGAGCGCGGCCAGCCTGCTGCCGTTCACGCGCTTGCCCGCGCCTTGCTACGAGCTGACGCCCGATCACGGCCTGCGCATGCATGAATTGTTCGAGCGGCAGGCCGTGGCGGCGCCGGACGCGGTCGCGGTGATCGCGCCGGAGCGCAGCCTGGGTTACGGCGAACTGCGGAATGCCGCCCGGAAGCTGGGCGCGCGGCTGCAGTCGCACGGCGTCGTGCCGAACCAGCTGGTGGCCGTGATGATGGAACGCGGTTGGGAGCAGGTGCTCGGCACACTGGCGATCCTCTATGCCGGCGGTGCCTATCTGCCGATCGATCCCGCCTTGCCGCAGGAGCGCGTGCACCATCTGCTGGAGCAGGCGGCGGTCAGGATCGTGTTGACGCAGTCCTGCCTGCGGGAGCGTGTCGCGCTGCCCGAGGGCATGCTGCGCATCGATGTGGACCGTGCGTTCGACGAGACATGCGACCTTCCGCTGCGACCGGTCGCGCTCGCCGAAACGGACCTGGCTTATGTGATCTATACCTCCGGTTCCACCGGCTTGCCCAAGGGCGTCATGATCGATCATCGCGGCGCGGTCAATACGCTGCTCGACATGAACGAGCGTTTCGATGTCGTCCCGGCCGACCGCGTGCTGGCGATCTCGTCGCTGAGTTTCGATTTATCGGTGTTCGACTTCTTCGGCACGCTGGCCGCCGGCGCCGCCGTGGTCATCCTGGCGCCCGAACTGGCGCGCGACCCGGCGCATTGGTGCGAATTGCTGCAAGCGCATGGCGTGACCGTCTGGAATTCGGTGCCGGCCTTGCTCGGCATGCTGGTGGAATACGCGGAGAGCGGCGGCGCGACGCTGCCGTCCACGCTGCGGCTGGCGCTGCTGTCGGGCGACTGGATTCCGGTCGCCCTGCCGGCGCGCTGGCGCGCGCTGCTGCCGCAGGCGAGCGTGGCGAGCCTGGGCGGCGCGACGGAAGCGTCGATCTGGTCGATCTGCTATCCGATCGGCGCGGTCGCGCCCGAGTGGAGAAGCATCCCGTACGGCAAGGCGATGAAGAACCAGCAATTCCATGTGCTCGACGATTTCATGCAGTCGCGGCCGACCTGGGTGCCGGGGCATCTGTATATCGGCGGCATCGGCCTGGCGCAGGGTTATTGGCGCGACAAGGCGCGCACCGACGCCAGCTTCGTCATCCATCCCGAGACCGGCGAACGCCTGTACCGCACCGGCGACCTGGGCCGCTATCTGCCCGACGGCAACATCGAGTTCCTCGGCCGCGAAGACGGCCAGGTCAAGATCCAGGGTTATCGCATCGAGCTGGGCGAAATCGAATCGACGCTGGAAGCGCATGCGTCGGTCCAGTCGGCGGCGGTGCGCGTCATCGGCACGGAACGCCAGGAAAAGCGCCTGGCAGCGTACGTGGTTCCGGTCGAAGGCAAGCGCGATGCCGCCGTCCTGACGGCGCACCTGGCCGCCAAGCTGCCGGCCTACATGGTGCCGTCCTCGATCACCTTCCTGGACGCCATGCCGTTGTCGGCCAACGGCAAGGTCGACCGCGGCCGCCTGCCCGATCCCGTGCTGGCGGTCGAGGAAGCCGCGCCCATGGTCTTGAACGGGCCCGACGAGCAACGCATCGTCGAGATCGTGGAAAGCACGCTCAAGCTGTCCGGCATCGCGCCGGCGGCCAACCTGTTGAACCTGGGCGCGACATCGATCGACATCGTCCGCATCAGCAACGCCTTGTCGACCGCGTTGCAGTTCAGGCCGCGCCTGGCGCGCTTCATGGCGCAGCCGACCTTGAGCGACCTGGTCGGCATGTATCGCGAGGAAGCCGGCAAGAGAGCCATCGCCGCAGCCGCGCAAAGGATCAGCAGCGCCGGCGCGGCAGATCAAGCCATCGACGACCCGGAGGCGCGCAAGGAGTTCAAGGCGCGCGAACCGGGACGCCGCGTGTTTCCGCATGGCGCGCAGGCGGTCGCGCTGGCGGCGCCCGACGATCCGGCATTCGAGCGGCTGTATTCGCAATACCGCTCGGTGCGCGACTTCAGGCAGGAGCCGATGCCGGCGCGGGATCTCTCCGGCTTGCTCGCCTTCCTGTCGCAACGGCAGGTGGCCGGGCAGCCCAAGTACCTGTATGCCTCGGCCGGCGGACTCTATCCGGTCCAGACCTACTTGTACGTGAAGCCCGGCCGCGTCGGCGGCATGCCGGGCGGCGCCTATTATTACGACCCCAAGGATCATCGCCTGGTCCCGCTGGGCGCTGGCGGCGAGCTGTCGTCGGAACTGTACGACTACTTCGTGAACCGGCCGATGTTCGAGGGCGCCGCCTTTTCGCTGTTCTTCATCGCCGAGCTGGCCGCCATCCGACCGCTCTACGGCGACAAGAGCCTGGATTTCTGCCACGTCGAGGCGGGGGCCATGGCCCAGCTGCTGACGGCGGCGGCAGCGGAACGCAAGATCGGCCTGTGCGGCGTGGGAAGCGTGGATGCGGCGCCGCTGGCGGCGTTGTTCGCGCTGGGTCCGACGCATCGCCTGATCTATTCCATGATCGGCGGCTTGCGCGGCGACGGCGCGGAACGGATGAGCCAGGTGGAGCATTTCTCCGCCGAACGGTCGATAACCGAGGCGGACGCCGCCGACATGGAAGAGGTGGAAATATGACGGCCTATGAATTACTGGATTTCCTGACCGCCCATGAGATCGGCCTGGAAATCGAAGGCGACAAGCTGCGCTGCAAGGCGCCGCGCGGCTTCCTGACGCCCGAATTGCTGGAAGGCCTGAAACGGCACAAGCAGGAAATCATCGCGATCCTCCAGGGCACGCCGCCGGACGCCGACGCCATTCCGCGCCGGCCCGCCTCGCTCGATCATGTGCCGCTCTCGTTCTCGCAGCGCCAGCTATGGTTCCTCGATCAGCTGGCGCCCGGCAATCCCTTCTATAACAACCCGGTCGCCATCGGCGTGCAGGGAAAGCTCGATGTCGCCATGCTGGAGCGGAGTCTGAACGACGTCATCCGCCGGCATGAGGCGTTGCGCACGACCTTCAGCAGCGTCGAGGGCGAGCCGATGCAGCATATCCATGCCGACGCCGCCGCGCGCATCGAGGTCGTCGATCTTAGCGCCTTGCCCGAACAGGAACGCTTGCTGCGCGCCCGCATGCTGGTGCAAGCCGATGCGCTCGCGCCGTTCAACCTGACGGAAGGCCCCGTGATCCGCAGCGGCTTGCTCAAGCTGGCCGAGCACGAGCACTGGTGGCTGCTCAACGTGCACCATATCGCGGCCGACGGCTGGTCGATCGGCATCCTGATCCATGAAATCACGACCGCCTACCGCGCCCGTTGCGAAGGCAAGCCCGCGCCCTTGCCGGAACTGGCTATCCAGTATCCCGATTACGCCTGCTGGCAGCAGCGCATGCTGCAGGACGCGGCGCTGCAAAAGCAGATCGACTATTGGAAGCGCCAGCTCGCCGGCGCGCCGGCCTTGCTGGCCTTGCCCACCGACCGTCCGCGACCGGCGGTGCAGCGCTATTTCGGCCGCATGCATGCGGTGACGCTCGATGCGGCCGCGACCAGCGGCTTGCGCGAGCTCGGCCGCCGCACCGAGTGCACCTTGTTCACGACCCTGCTGGCCGCCTTGTCCGTGCTGCTGTGGCGCTACAGCAGGCAGGACGACATCTGCATCGGCACGCCGTTCGCCAATCGCAACCGCAGCGAAGTCGAGCCCTTGATCGGGCACTTCATCAATACGCTGGTCATCCGCAGCCGGCTCGACGGCCGGCAGCGCTTCGATGATCTGCTGCGGCAGGTCCGGCAGCACGTGCTCGATGCGTACGCCAACCAGGACCTGCCTTTCGATCACCTGGTGAACATTCTCAAGCCGGAGCGGCACACCAGCTATTCGCCGTTGTTCCAGGTGATGCTGGCGGTGCAGAACCTGCCGCGCGGGCGCATGGAGTTGCCCGGACTGACGCTGACGCCGCTGTCCACCAGCACCGAAGCGGCCAAGTTCGATTTGTCGGTCGAAGTCACCGAACGGGGCGACGAGCTGCACATCGGCTTCGAGTACAACACCGACCTGTTCGATCATTCCACGATCGAGCGGCTGGCCGGGCATTACCGGCATTTGCTGCGCCAGATCGCGGAGGATGCGGGCCGCGAGACCGGGCAGCTGCAATTGCTCGACCGTGAAGAGCGGCGGCGCCAGCTGCATGCATGGAACGCGACCGGCCGCCGCCGGGCCGAACCCGCGACCCTCGCCGCGCGGTTCGAAGAACAGGTCCTGGCGCGCGGCGATCAGGCGGCCGTGGTGGCCGACGACGCTTCCATCACCTACCGCGAACTCGACCGGCGCGCGAACCGGCTGGCGCATGGCTTGATCGCGCACGGCGTGCGGCCCGACGACCGGGTCGGGCTGTGCATGCGGCGCTCGATCGACATGGTGGTCGGCATGCTGGGCATTCTCAAGGCGGGCGCCGCCTATATGCCGCTCGATCCGAGCCATCCCGCCGAACGGCTCGACGCCATGATCGAGGATGCGGCGCCGGCGCTGATCATCACCGACGGCGACGAGCGCGACGGCCGCTGGCGGCGGCTCGACGCTGTCGCGGCCGGCGGCGCCGGCGAGGAGGCGCCGCCGGTCGCGGTGCAAGAAGCCAATCTCGCTTACGTGATCTACACCTCGGGTTCCACCGGGCGTCCCAAGGGCGTCGCCGTGGCGCACGGCGGCGTCGCCAATCTGTTCGACTTCTGGGTGCGCCAATTCGGCGCGCTGCCGGGACAGGCCGCCGCCCAGTGGACCAACGTCGGCTTCGACGTCTCGGCGCAGGAGATTTTCCTGCCGCTGACGACCGGCGGCATCCTGCACCTGGTGCCCGACATGCTGCGCACCGATCCGGAAGCCTTGATGGAATGGATGCGCCGGCAGCGCATAGCGCAAGGCTACCTGCCGCCGGCGTTCGTCAAGTGGATCTGCGAAGCGCCCGCGGAAAGACTGGCCGGCCTCGCCCTGCGGCAACTGCTGGTCGGCGTCGAACCGCTGCCGGAGCGCGGGCTGTTCCGGATGCAGCAGGCGCTGCCGGGGCTGCGCATCCTGAACGGTTACGGCCCCACGGAAACCAGCATCTACAGCAGCGCGTACTCGCGCATGCAAGACCTGGACCGCCAATGCCCGATCGGCCGCCCGCTGGACAACACGCGCATCTATCTTCTCGATGAAGCCTTGAACCCGGTGCCGGTCGGCGTGGCCGGCGAACTGTACATCGGCGGCATCGGCCTGGCGCGCGGCTATCTGAACCGGCCGGATCTCACCGCCGAGCGCTTCCTGCCCGATCCCTACGGCGAGACGGCGGGCGGACGCATGTACCGCACCGGCGATATCGCGCGCTACCTGCCCGACGGCGACATCGAATACCTGGGGCGGCAGGACCACCAGGTCAAGCTGCGCGGATTCCGCATCGAGCTGGGCGAGATCGAAGCCGCGTTGCTGGGCCTGCCCGACGTGCGGGAGGCCGTGGTCGTGATCGACCGGGACGGCGCCGGCGAGCCGAGGCTGATCGCCGGCATCGAGCGCCCGGGAGAGGCCAAGCCGATGCATGCCTCCGAATGGCGCGCCGCCCTGGAACAGCGCCTGCCGGGCTACATGATCCCCGCCGCCTTCGTCGAGGTGCCGGCATTGCCGCAGACGCCGAACGGCAAGCTGGACCGCGATGCCTTGATCGCGCTGGCGAACCGCCTCGGCGGCCTGCGCCAGGTCAACCTGGCCAGCCCGCGCGATCATATCGAGCTGAGCCTGTACCAGATCTGGAAGCGGGTATTGCTGCAAACCGACATCGGCATCCGCGACAGTTTCTTCGACGTCGGCGGCACGTCGATTTCCGCGATCAAGATGGGACACGCGATCCGCGAGGAATTCGGGGTGGCGCTGCCGATCCGCGACATCATGCTGCATCCCACCATCGAACGGCTGGGCGCCTTGCTGCGGAGCGGCGGTTCCGGCGCCGACACCGGCAATCTGATCGAGTTCCGCAAGGGCGACGGCCGGCGCAAGGTGGTGTGCATCCATCCGGCGGGCGGCACGGCGTTCTGCTATCTGTCGCTGGCGAAAGTGCTGCCCGAGGATTGCGGCGTGTACGGCATCCAATCGCCCGGCGTGAACCCGGGAGAAACCTTCCTGCCCTCGATCGAGGCCATGGCACAGGCGTACCTCGCGCTGATCGAGCCGGTCGCCGACCAGGACCTGATCATCCTCGGCCTGTCGTTCGGCGGCTTGATCGCCTTCGAGATGGGACGCCGGCTGACGGCGGCGGGACATGACAGGGTGACGGTGGTGCTGCTCGATACGCAGGGATTGGAAGATCCGGCGCATCGCGCCATGGTCAAGCCGGTCGAGCTCGCGGAATTCCGCGACAAGCTGGTCAAGTTCAACGGAATGTATCCGGGCATCGAGGACCAGCAGATCGAGCAGTATTTCAACATCTATAACCACAACCGCGCGTGCGTGCGCGATTACGAGGTGCCGGCCTCGGCGGCGCGCCTGGTGCTGGTGCAAGCCATCGGCGGAAGGGATCGGCCGTTCCTGCGCGAGGGCAGCGCCTTCTGGCGCCGGCGCGCGCTCGGCACATGGCGCATGGAACTGGTGCGCGGCGACCATTGGGAACTGCTGGAAACGGCGGAAGTCATGCGGGTGTCGCGCCTGCTGCGGCGCGAATTGGCGCGCTTCGATTCCGCGGTGCCCGAAAACATCCCGGCATAGAAGGTAGAGAGGATGAACTTGAATACGATCAGCGATGCCGCATTGGCGCGCGCCGTGGCCGCGCAGGCGCGGCTTGCGCCGGAGGCGATCGCCGTCATCGACGGCGACCTGCGGCTCGACTATGCCGCCCTCGACGCGGCCGCCACCCGCATCGCGCATGCGCTGGCGCGCCGGGGCCTGCGGGCCGGGCAGGCGGTGGCCGTGTGCCTGCCGCGCTCCTGGCAACTGGTGGCCGCGATGCTGGGCATCTTGAAGGCCGGCGCCGTCGTGGTGCCGATCGATCGGCAAAGCCCGGCCGAACGCGTGCGCCACATGCTGGCGGATTCGGGCAGCGCGGTCTTGCTGCATGCCGACGATGCGGAGGCATGGCTTCCGGAAGCGGCGGCCGGCTGCGGGATGCAGGCGTCGCCGGTCGGTTCGCTGATCGAGGAGCGCGCGGATGCCGAGCTGGGCCTGCCGGAACCGGCCGCCCCATATTCGTTCATCTTCTATACCTCCGGCACCACCGGGCAGCCGAAAGGCGTGCTGGTCGCGGATGCCGGCATCCTGCGCCTGGCCCGGCCCGGCTATATCCGCATCCGGCGCGGCGACCGCTACGCATGCTGCTCCAACCCGGCGTTCGACGCGCTCAGTTTCGAAGTCTGGGTGCCCTTGCTGACCGGCGGATGCTGCGTGATCTTCTCGGACGACGAGATGCAGGCGCCGCATCGCCTGGCGGAAAAGCTGCGGGGATCGGACATCGATACGCTGTTCATGACCGTTTCGCTGTTCAACGCGATCGTCGACCGCCATCCGACCTGCTTTTCGACCGTCGGCCAGGTCCTGGTCGGCGGCGAGCAGCTCAATGCCGGCGTGATCCGGCGGTGGTACCGCGACAACCCGGCGAGCCCGACCCGGATATTCAACGTCTACGGCCCGACCGAATGCACCACCTTCGCATTGTCTTACCCGATCCCGCGCGATTTCCAGGGGGCGGTGGTGCCGCTCGGCGGCGGCTTGCCGGGAACCGGCATGGCGCTGATCGTGGACGGGACACGCCCGGCGGAAGAGGGCGAGAACGCGGAGCTGTACCTGTCCGGCGAGGGCTTGGCTTGCGGCTATCGCAACCTGGAGCAGGAGACCGCCCGCAAGTTCGTGCGGCCGTCGTGGCCGGAAGAGGGGCGGACCCGTTATTACCGGACCGGGGACCTGGTGCGCCGCAACGGCGACGGGCTGATCGAGTATGTCGGACGCATCGACCGGCAAGTCAAGGTGCGCGGATTCCGGGTCGAGCCCGAGGAACTGGAACGGAAGATCCTGCTGCATCCGGCGGTCAAGCTGGCCTATGTCGGCGTCCGTTATGCGGAAAGTCCGGGCGTCAACGAATTGCATGCCTACCTGGTCCTGCAGGCCGAATTGCCGTTCGAGGAATTCGCGCGCCATCTTGAAGCGACGCTGCCTTCCTACATGCATCCGCACGGCATCTACCTGGTCGATGCGCTGCCGCTGAATGCGAACGGCAAGGTGGACAAGGCCGCCTTGTTCGCGCGCGCGATCGCGCCGTGGCGCCCGCATGCCGCCCCGGTCGACTGCACGCCGTGGCAGCAAATCGTGCTGACACTGATCGGCGAGATACTCGCGGCGCCGGATGTGCATTTGCATGGCACCTGGATCAGCCACGGTGGCGATTCGCTCAAGGCCTTGCGCCTGCGTTTCGAAGTGCTGCGCCGCTGGCAATGCGATTTGCCGCAAACCGCGATATTGCGCCAGACCTTCGAACAGCTCGCCGCCGCCATCGAGGCGGGGAAGGCGCGGTCGGGGAGCGTCTATCCGGCGCTGCCGCCGCGGCAGGAAACGGTCGCGCCGGCGACGTCGGAGCAGCAGCGCCTTTGGCTGTTGCAGCAACAGAATCCTTCCTCGACGGCGTACAACGTTCCGCTGGCTTTCCAGATCGACGGCAAGGTCGATCCGGCGGCCTTGGCCGAAGCCTTGCGGCGAGTGGTGCGTGCCTTTCCCGCCTTGCGCACGGCCTTCGTCGCCGATGCGGACGGTCTGCTGCAAGCCGTCGCGGAGCCCTACGATCCTTGCTGCTTCGAAGCCGCCGCCGGCTGCCATGACGAGGCAAGCCGGATGGCGTTCGTACGCCATATCGCGGCGACGCCGTTCGACCTCGGCAATCCGCGGCTGTTGCAGGCATATTGGTTGCCGGCCGCCGCCGAGGGCGGCGTCTTGCTGCTGCATACGCATCACATCGCCGTCGACGGCTGGTCGCTCAATGTGCTGTTCCAGGCGCTGTCCGCGCATTACGCGGCGGCGCTGGCAGGCACGGCCGCCGACGATGCGGACGCCGCGCCGACGCCGCTGGCCTTCGGCCGCTGGCAAGCGGAATGGACCGCGTCCGAGGCTTACCGCGACCACCGTCTCGCATTGAAAGCGTTCTACGCCGCGCAGGAGAACATCGAAGCGCCGCTGACGCCGATGTATCCGACGGCGGCATTCCAGGGACGGTTGCTGCGGGAAGATATCGACGCCGCGCGCCGAGCGGCGCTCGACCGGCTCGGCGCGCGGATGGGTTTGACCCGCTTCCAGCTCTTGATCGGTTTGTATGCATTCAGCATCTTCGCGGCGACCGGGCGCGCCCATCCGCGCATCGCGAGCCCGGTGACCAACCGCCCGATCCAGGCATTCGACCGCAGCGTCGGCATGTTCGCCAATACCGTGTTGATTCCGGCGCACCTCGACGGGCAAGCGGAACTGCGTGCGCAACTGCGGCAGCTCGCGGGCGCGGCGCAACAGGTGCTGGAGCGGCAGGAAGTCTTGCTGGCCGATGCGGTGGCGGATCTGCCGCAGCATTCCGCCGCCGGCGGCGCGCTGTTCGACTTCATGTTCGTCCTCGAAAACACCGAGTTCTCGGCATTGAGGCTCGCGGATTGCGAAGCGCGCCCGCTGTGGCTGCAGCCCGCGCAGGCGAAATGCCCGCTTTCGCTGTCGGTGGTCGAGACGGCGGACGGCATGGCTTGCCTGTGGGAGTATGCCGGCGACTATTTCGCGGAGCAGGAAGTCCGCGCCATGGCGGAGGTGTTCCTGCGGGCGCTGGATTGCGCGGCTTCCGAAAGCGCAGTCACGCTGAACGCATTGGCGCAGCCCTGCCGCCGCGCCTTGCCGGAATGCGGACGCGGCGAAACGGCGCCGCTCGTGTTCGAGCGCATCGCCGATTGGTTCGCCCACCAGGTGCGCCTCACGCCGCAGGCCGTCGCGCTGGTCGACCGCCGGCGCCAGGTCCGCTACGCGGAACTGGATGCCTACGCGGAAGCCTTGGCCGGCGAACTGGTGTCCCGTTACGGCCTGCGGCCGGAGCGGGACGAGCCGTGCTGCGTCGCGCTCTATCTGGAGGCTTCGGTCGAGCATATCGTGGCGCTGGTCGCGCTGGCGCGCTTGAATGTCACGATCGTGCCGCTGGACCCCGCCTACCCGGAGCGCATGCTCAAGCAGGTGCTCGAGCAGATCGACCCGGCGTGCATCCTGGTGCAGGAAGACCGGTTGGAAGCCTTGGCCAGGCTGGACGGCGCCGGCGCGCCGCGCCATGTCCTGTCGCTCGACACGCTGCCCGCGGCGCGCGCCTTGCCTGCCGTTCGCGCGGCGACGCGGCCGCTCTACACGCTGTTCACCTCGGGTTCGACCGGGGTGCCGAAAGGCGTCCAGGTCCATGACCGGACCCTGTGCAACCTGCTGCAGTGGCAGCGCGACGGCGGCGGCATGGCGGCGAGCGCGACGACGATGCAATTCTCGATGCTGTCGTTCGACGTCTCGTTCCAGGAAATCTTCAGCACGCTCTGCGCGGGCGCCAGCCTGCATCTGATTTCGCCGATCTGGCGCCAGGATGCGCAAGCCTTGCTGCGTTACCTGGAGCAGGCGAAGATACAGCGCATCTTCATGCCTTACGTGGCGTTGCAGATGCTGGCCGAACACGGCGTCAATGCGCGCTGCTATCCCTCGCACCTGACCGAAGTCGTCACCGCCGGCGAGCAATTGCTCTGCACCGACGCCATCCGCCGCTGGTTCGCGCGGTTGCCGCAAGCGCGGCTGTTCAATCACTATGGCCCGACCGAAACCCATGTCGTGAGCAGCCTGTGCCTGGCGGGCGATCCTGCGCGATGGCCCGGCCGGCCGTCCATCGGTCGTCCGATCGCCAACGCATGGCTGCGGGTGGTGGATGAATGGGATCAGCCGGTGCCCGCCGGCTGCCAAGGGCGGCTGCTGATCGGCGGCTTGATGGCCTCGCCTTGCTATCTCGGCGGCGAGGAATTGAACCGGGCCCGCTTCGTATCGCTGCCCGGCAACGGCCATGACGCCGAGCCGACGGTGTTCTATCGCACCGGCGACCTGGCATGCTTCGACCGCGACGGCTTGTTGCATTTCCTGGAGCGCGACGATCAGCAGATCAAGATCAGCGGGCATCGCCTGGAGCTGGGGCAGATAGAAGCCGCGCTGTTGCAGCATCCGGCGGTGTCGAACGCGGCGGTCGTGCGCGACAAGGCGGGCGGCGAACTCATCGCCTGCCTGCAGTGCCATGGCGAAGCACCCACCTCCGAGGCCTTGCAACGGCATCTTGCCGGCTTGCTGCCCGGCTACGTGAAGATCCACCGCTTCCGGCTCGTGCCGGCGATGCCGCGCACCGCCAGCGGGAAGCTGGACCGGCGACAGATCTTGGAGGCGCCGGGCGCGGACCTGGAACCCGGCATGCCGGCGCGGCAGCATCGGCTGACGGCGCTCGAAAGCCGCCTGTCGGAATTGTTCGAAGCGGTGATCGGACGGCCGATCGCACCCGACCAGAGCTTCTTCGATGCCGGCGCGAGCAGCCTGGGCCTGATGCGTTATCACCTGCGCTGCAGCGCGGAACTGAGCACGCCGTTCACGATTCCGGATCTGTTCGAGCATGTCACGATCCGCCGGCTGGCGCGATTCCTGGGCGAGCGGCCCGGCGCCGCGGAAGCGGAACCGAAACCGGAACCGGAACCGGAACGCGCGGCGGATGACGGCCAGGTCGCCATCGTCGGCATGGCGGTGAGGCTGCCCGGCGCGGACGACCTGGCCGAATTCTGGGAGATGGTCGCGGCCGGGCGGCGCGGGATGACGCATTTCGAGACCGAGCCGGGGAAGGTCGGCGCGCGCAGCCAGATGAACGGCCTGCTGGCGTTCGATCCGGACTACTTCGGCATCAGCCGGCAAGAAGCGCGCCTGATGGATCCGCAGCAGCGGCATCTGCTGATGTGTTGCGTGCAGGCGCTGGCGCACGCGGGCATCGGCGATACATCCGCGCAGTGCATCGGCCTGGTCGCCAGCTGCGGGGAAAACACGTATTTCCAATCGATGCTGACCGAAGGCGACCCGGTGCAGATGCCCGACGGTTTCCAGATGGCGCTGCATCACGACAAGGATTTTCTCGCCACCAAGGTCGCCTATCACCTGAATCTGTCGGGACCGGCGCTGACGGTGCAAGCCGCATGCGCCAGCTCCCTGATCGCCGTGCATGTCGCCGCCGGCCAATTGCGGCAAGGCGACAGCGACGTCATGCTGGTCGGCGGCGTGCTGGTCGATACCTTGCTGAGCGGCGGCTACCGCTACCGGCCGCAGCATATCTTTTCGAAAGACGGCCATTGCCGTCCTTTCAGCGACGACGCCAGCGGCACGATCGGCGGCAGCGGCGTGGGCGTGGTCGTGCTGAAGCCCTTGCGCCGCGCCATCGAGGATGGCGACCATGTCTATGCCGTGCTGGCGGGCTCGGCCGTCAACAACGATGGGGCGGACAAGCTCAGCTACACCGCACCCTCGGTCGCCGGGCAACGGGAAGTCATCCGCGCCGCCTTGCGGCGCAGCGGCCATGCCGGCAGGGATATCGGTTACGTGGAGGCGCACGGGACCGGCACCAGGCTGGGCGATCCGATCGAAGTCAGCGCCTTGCGCCAGGCATTCGACGTGCCGGAAGACAATCAGTGCGCGCTGGCGTCGGTCAAGAGCCAGATCGGCCATCTCGGGGCGGCGGCGGGCGTCGCCGGCCTGATCCGGGCTGCGCTCGCGGTATATCACGGGCAAATTCCGCCGAACGTCGATTTCGACCGGATCAATGCCCAGATCGGCGAGCGCTTGTCGCCGTTCTACATTCCGACGGCCGCGACGCCATGGCCGCCCGGGCGCCGCCGCATCGCGGCGGTCAGCAGTTTCGGCATCGGCGGCACCAACGCGCATGTCATCGTCGAGCAGGCGCCGGAGTCCGCGCCGCGCGGCACGGATCTGCCTTGCTTGCTGATCTCCGGCCGCAGCGGGGCCGCCGTGCGCCAGGATGCGGCGCGCATCGCCGATTACCTGTCGCGCCATCCGGCGACCTATCCGCAGGTGCTGCGTCACTTGCAGGCGGGGCGCGGCGCGCATCGCTGGCGCATGGCCGCCGTCTGCCGCGATGCCGAGGAGGCGATCGCCTGGCTGCGCTCGGCGGCGCCGGCCGAAGTTCCGGCGCGGGAGGAAGCGCGCCGCGCAAGTGGCGCGGAGGGCGCGCTATCGGCGGCGGGCCTGACGCCATCCGCGCTGGTCGCCGCTTGGCTGAACGGCGACGATTTGACCTGGCCGGCCGGCCCGGCGCCGGCGCCGTGGAATTTCCCGCCGCCGGCATTCGAGCTGGCGGATTTCGATTTCGCGCGCAGGCCCGAGGCGTCGTCCGAGCCGCCTGCGCAGCAAGCCGGATTGTCGAAGCTGCCCGAGGCCGCCTGGCTGCATCAGCGCCAGTGGCTGCGCGCGAGGCGCGCGGGAACGGAGACGGTGAAACGCACGGCGCGCACCCTGGTCGTCCTGCTTGACGACCCGTTGCCGCAGGAGGCGTTGCGGATGTTGCGCCGGGCCTATGCACGCGTGATCGAAGCCGTGCCGCGCGCCGCGTTCGCGCGCCTCGCGCAAGACCGCTACGCGGTGAACCCGACCGACGCGCAATCGATCGGGCAATTGCTGGCGCTGTGCGGCGGCGAGGGCGAATGCGAAGGCGGCGGCATCGACTGGCTGCATGGCTTGCCGTTGTCGGTGCGCGGCGCGGTGCACGAGGACAGCATGCAGCGCGCGCAATGGGCTTGCCTCGACAGTCCGGCCGCGCTGCTGCAGGCCTGGGCCGCGCTGCCGGCGCGCTTGCCGGCAGGATCGGCGCAACCGGCGTTGCGCGCATGGTGGCTTTCCTACCGGGCGCAGGCCGTCGACGGTTGCGTATCCCGTCCCGAACTGGGTCTGCTGTGCGGCGCCAACGAGGTCGTGCCGCAAGAGCTCGGCGTGCGCTGCCATTGGCTGGATCTGCCCGACGCCGACCTGGCGCGGAACCTGGCGGACATCTTGCCGCTCCTGGCCGCTCCCGAGGCATTGCCGCGCCGGCTGGCGCTGCGCAACGGCTATCTTTGGCAACCCGCGCTGCTGCCCTTGCGGCATGAGGGCGAGCATGAAGACGACCCCTTGCTCGACGACGACGGCACCTATGTCATCCTGGGCGGCAGCGGCGGCATCGGCAGCAGCATCGCCGCCAGCCTCCTCGCGCGGCCGCGCGGCCGCGTGATCCTGCTGTCGCGTACCGGCGGCATGCCCGAAACCTTGCGGCAATGGGCGGACCGGGTCGTGCCGCTGGCGGCCGATCTGACCGATGCCGGGCAATACCTGCGCTTGCTGGATCGCTTGCAAGCGCAGGCGCCGCGCATCCACGGCGTCATCCATGCGGCCGGCGTCGCCGCCGGCAACCTGGTGGTCCGGCGCGACGCCGCGGCGATGCGGCAAGGGACGCGGCCGAAGCTGCAAGGCGCGCTGCTGGTCGAGGCCCTTATTCGCGCCTGCAAGCCGCGCTTCGCGGCGTACTGCTCATCGATGTCCGCCTTGTTCGGCGGCGTCGGCCAATTCGACTATGCCGCCGCCAACGGCGTGCTTGACGGCTTCGCCAGCTACCGGGCGTCGGATGACGAACGGACGCTGCGCTTGAGCATCGACTGGGATATCTGGCGCGATGTCGGGATGGCGCAGCGCGCCTTGCAGGGAAATCGCCAGCACCGGGCGCATCTGGCGCTGGGTTTGACGCCGGACGAAGGGACGCGCGTCTTCCTGCGCGCCTTGCGGCTCCAGTTGCCGCAGCTCCTGGTGTCGACCACGGCGCTGGCGCAGGCGCGCCGATTCTATGAGGCGAGCGCCGATGCCGCGCCGCCGGCGGAGAAGCCTGCCGGGCACGGCGATATGCGGGACCACCTGCAGGCCTGCCTCTGCCGCTGGCTTGGCGTCGATCGGCTGGACGAGCAAGCGTCGCTGTACGACCTGGGCGCGGATTCGCTGACGCTCTTGGATCTGGTCGGCGAACTGGAGGCGCGCTTCGGCGCGAAGATCGCGCTATCCCAATTGAGCCACAAGGTCAGTCTCGCCGAGATACTGGACTTGACGCATGGCCGGAAACGGGCCGGCGACGATGCCGCGCCGGTTCCCCTGGAAGTGTGGCAAACCGGAGGTTCGCAAAACGTGCTTTGCTTGATCCATCCGGTGGGCGGCGATATCCAGGCGTACCGCGAGCTGGTTTCGCTGCTCGATCCATCCCTGACCGTATGCCTGATCGCCGATCCGGCGCTGTCGCGACCGGATGCGCCGCAGTGGAGCGTCGCGGAACGGGCGCGGCAGTATCTGGCGGCGTTGCGCAAGGATTTTCCCGCCGGCGACTGGCAATGGCATCTGTGCGGCTGGTCGTTCGGCGCCTGGGTCGCCCAGGCGATGGGCGCGCTGGCCGAGGCGGCGGGCACGCCGGTTTCCGAGCTGTATCTGATCGATCCGCCGCCGCCCGGGTCCGGCCCGCATTTCGCGGCGTATTCGGAAGAGCAGATCGAGGCTACCTTCCTGCACGAGCTGAGGCAGCGCCTGCCGGAGGCGGCGCAAGCGATGCGCCCGGAGCCCGAGCGGGGCGAGGCGGCACCGTTGGCCGCCGAGGCGCGGCGCTATGTCGAAAGCCTGACGCGGACCTGCCGCCGGAATCTCGCCGGCATGGCCGGGTTCGATGTGCCCCGCGTCGCGGCGTCCGCCAGCCATGTATTCGTCGCCGTCGAAACCGTGCCCGACCTGCCGCCTGCTCTTGCCGCCGGCGCGGCGCACCAGGCCTTGTGGCAGGCGTGCTCGGGCCGGCTCGTCACCTGGCGCCGCCTCGAAACGACGCACTACGGCATCATGCGCAAGCCGCATATCGATGCCGTCGCCGAAGCGATCAACCGCCATAGCGTCACGGCCACGCTGGCATGCTGAGGCGCATTACATCACGTAGATAACAATAGGGAGAAACACGATGCTCGACATCTGGAATGAAATCAGCAAGGTAGGCATGGGTACGCTGACCTACACCGCGCAACTGGCCGCCGTGGTCGCCGCCTTCTGGCTCCTCGAGGCCGTGTGGGGGGAGGGGCCGACGGGCGGTCTCGTCAATCGCGGATACAACCTCCTGGTCATGCTGATCCAATCGCTCGGCATGTACCTGGCCGGCATGGCGTTGCGGCCGGTCGAGAGCTGGCTCGGACACCATGGACTGATTCCCTGGCTGCTGCCCGATTGGAAGGCGCAGGGCTGGATCGGCATCGTGCTCGCCACGCTGGTGTTCGCGCTGGTCTACGACTTCTTCCATTACTGGGCGCATCGCGCCCAGCATGCCGTTCCCCTGTTCTGGATTTTCCATCGGGTGCATCACAACGATGCAACGATGGATTCATCGACCTCCGTCCGGCATAGCCTGGGAGCGGGCATCATCGGCAGCGTGCTGGCCTCGTTCCCGACCACCTTGATATGCGGCGAAACCTTGTTGCCGAATATCGGCGCCTACGTGCTGTTCTGGGGATGGTTCATGTTCTCCCACGCCAATATCAAGCTGTCGCTCGGGAAGCTGGGATGGGTATTCGTCGGTCCGCAGAATCACCGCATCCATCACGGCCGCTCCGAGACCTACTACAACCGCAATTACGCCCAATTCTTTCCCGTCTACGACTGGCTGTTCGGCACCTTGCGCCATCCGGAGAAGGACGAGTGGCCCGCGACCGGCGTCGAAGGCGACGATGGCCCGCACAATGCGTTTTCCCAGGTGTTCACGCCGTGGCGGACCGCGAAGAAGAGCGTTCCGTCCGGATCGTCCGTCGAGGCGGAAACGCCGGCGGCATCGTAAGCCGATCGACCTGCGCGCGCCATGATCACCTTGACGCCCGCGGCGGCCGACTGGCCGCTCGCCGACCGCGATTTGCACCTGACGTATTGCCGCTACGCCTATGACGACGACGGCTTGGCCGGCGGCGTCTTGCATTCCGCGCCGCATCCCGCGCCGGCAATGACGCCGCGCTTGCCCGCCGCCCTGGAGCGCGCCGTGCCCAAGCGGCAGGCGGAGTACCTGGCGGGCCGCTATTGCGCGCAGGCTTCGCTGAGCGCGATAGGCCTGCCGGCGCCGGTCGAGATCAATTCCGATCGCAGCCCGCGTTGGCCGCCGGGCGGAGTCGGCAGCATCAGCCATGCGGACGGACTGGCGGTCGCCGTCGCCGCGCGTCGCGAACGCTATGGCGCGGTCGGCATCGATGTCGAGCGCATGCTGGATGCCGAGACCGCGGCGCAGATCGGCGGCATGCTGGTGGTGGAGGATGAAATGGACTTGCGGCCCGCCGGCTGGTCGCGAGAGCGTTTCCTGACCCTGGTGTTTTCCGCCAAGGAAGCGCTGTACAAGGCGGTATATCCGTTATGCGGACAGATCATGGAATTCCATGATGCGCGGCTGCATGCGATCGGCGACCGCGCTCTAACGCTGTCGCTTTGCCTGCGGCCCTATCCGGCGGGAGTGCCCGAGGGGCGCTTTTGCATCGATTATCGATTCGAGGATGACATGTGCATGACGCTGCTGGCCGTCGAAGCGGCGCGGTGTCCGTCCTGAATCGCCGCTTACGCGAGGTGAAATGAGGTGAATGTGAATTCGACCGCCAACTGGTTTCACGAGCCAGCCGATGCATCCGGATCGGTACGCTTGTTTTGCTTTCCCTATGCGGGAGGCGGCGTGGCCGATTACGCGGAGTGGCAAGCCGAACTGGGACCCGATGTCGAAGTATGCGCCCTGCAACTGCCGGGGCGCGGCAGGCGCCTGTTCGAGGAACCGTTCTTCGAGATGGAAGCGCTGGCGGAAAGCGTGGCCGCCGTGGTCGCGCAGCGCCTGGACAAGCCGTTCGTTTTCTTCGGCCATAGCATGGGCGCCTTATTGGCGTTCGAAGTGGCGCGCATCATGCGCCGCAAGCGGCTGCCGCAGCCGGAGCGCCTATGGGTTTCCGGCGCGGAAGGGCCGCGGACGCGCGCGCTGAAAAAGCGCTTGCACGACTTGCCGGACGCGGAGCTCATCGCCGCCCTGCGCGACTACAACGGCACACCGGCGGAAGTGCTGGACGATCCTGAAATGATGGAATTGCTTCTGCCCGGCATACGCGCCGACTTCGCGGTGGTCGAACGTTATCGATATCGCGCGGAGGCGCCGTTGTCGCTGCCGATTCACGTTGTGCGCGGCGATGCCGATCCGTATGTCGATGCACAGCGTGCCGCGGGGTGGGGGCTGGAGTCCACGCATTCCATTCGAGAGCACGTATTCGCGGGGGACCACTTCTTCGTCCATCCGCACCGGACCGCCATCACGGCACTGCTTTCACGGTGGCTCGATGGCGCTTATGTGACATCGAGCAAGGGATCGCATTCCTGATTGAGCAAAGCTTTACGCTCACGACAAATTGGAGAACGAACCATGACGCTGAATTCCAAGAGGAAGGAACCGAAGGCAAACGCGAAGACCAGGCCAAGCGCGGATGCGGAACGCGGGGCCGTGCCGGCCTCCCGCCTGATCGACGAGCGGATCCGGTCCCTCGGCGGCTGGCGCGCCGAGACCCTGGCGCGGGTTCGCCGCCTCATCCGCGAGGCGGACCCGGAGATCGTGGAGGAGTGCAAATGGGCCAAGCCCAGCAATCCGCTGGGCGTGCCCGTATGGTCCCACGCCGGGATCGTCTGCACGGGCGAGGCCTATAAGCAGACGGTCAAGCTGACCTTCGCCCGGGGCGCCTTCTTGGAAGACCCGTGCGGGCTTTTCAACGCCAGCCTGGAGGGCGGCACGCGGCGCGCCATCGACATCCGCGAGGGCGACCTGCTCGATGCCGAAGCGTTCAAGGCCCTCATTCAAGCCGCGATCGCGGAGAATCGGCGATCCGGCGCCTAGAGCCTGTTATGAACCCAAACATGGGTCACGCAGCCATTTCACCGGGGAAGTAATCTCTATGCATATTCCACTCATCATCGCCGCCATTCCCGCGCTCATTGGAAGCCTGTTCGTCATGTCTGCCGCAGGTGCCGGGCGGGGGCCCATGGTGCTTCAATGCGTGGCGGCCGCCGTTTCGGTCCTGGGGTGTCTTTGGGCGCTGGGGAAACCGGCGGGAGCGCTGAAGGAGCGAGCCAACCTATGGCTCCTCGCCGCGCTTGCGATGATGCTCCTGTTGCCCATGGCGGCTGGCGCAGGCGATGAGCCCCGGCGCTGGGTGTCCCTCGGCGGCTTTAGGCTCTATGCCGCGGCCTGCGTGGTTCCCGCGATGCTTATCTTGCTGGGCAGGCTTTGCGCAGGCGACGGCTCGGCGCGGACCTGGGGGCTCGTGGCGGCCGCGATGGTCGCGGCCGTACTTGCCATGCAGCCGGACGCCCCGCAGGCGACCGCGTTTTCCCTGGCCACCCTATGGATCATCATTCGCTCCGGCGCCTCTCCGGTTGCCAAAGGAATCGCTATTCTCGGCCTCGCTGCCAGCGTGTTCGCCGCATGGAGACAGCCGGATACGCTCGCCCCCGTCGCCTACGTGGAAGGCGTGCTCGACGTCGCGGCGAGCGGAGGCTTCGTCTGGCTCGCATCGGCGCTTTCCTGCGTCGCGCTCGTGCCCGCGGCGGCGGCTTGGCAAGCGCGTTCTCGAGGCGAGCCGGGACTTTGGGCAGTGGCGGCCTATTATCTGACGCTCGCCGGGTTGGCGTACGAGCAGCTCACTCCGATGCCGTTGCTGGGTTTCGGAGCCGGACCGATATTGGGTTATTTCCTGATGACTTATCTGGCGCAGCGCAATCGATGCTCGACCATGCGTGCTGATCGGTGCCGGTCGGAAGAGGGGCGGCCAGAATCAAGTCCGAGTTCCTAGCTCGTTACGCCATTTCTCCGACCATTTCCGTAACGGAGCAATGAGTACCATCAACTCTTTCCCCAAGGGCGTCAGGTGGTATCCATGTGCGCTCAGCTCCACCAGCCCCGCTTCCCTTAGTTCATGCAAGCGGGTGTTCAATACGCTTGAAGAGATTTTTCCGCAAATGCCCTGGAGGTCCCGAAAGGAACATGGCGCATTGTTGATCTCCCAAAGGACGCGCATGGACCAACGACGCCCCAACAGATCGAGCAAAGCCATAATGGGACGGCCTGAGGCGGAGCCCCGCACAGGTGATCCGGGCGTCGGAAGAGTCATGCCGGGTTGCGCTTCTAAATTAAAAGCGATATTGTAGCGAATGCTTTGCACCATGTGAACAAGGAGCGTTCGATGTTTCTGATTGATCTTACTTTCGTGCAGCCGTTGGATATCGTCGATAGATATGTTCCGGCCCATCGCGAGTATTTGGCGTCGTTCTATGAAAAAGGGGTGCTGATGCTCGGAGGACGAAAGAAGCCAAGGGTCGGAGGAGTGATTTTGTCCCGCCACTCGACACTGGAAGAAGTCAATGCGGTATTTGATGCCGATCCTTTGGTTGCTGCCGGTGCCGCAAGGTATTCGGTGATCGAGTTCGAGCCGGTGATGATGGCGGAGGAATTGGAGGGCGTGCTGTAGCGCGTGTCGGCCGGCGAAGCCTATCGTTGTAACGCCCCGGAGCTGCGCTGGACGGGGCCGCGGCGCATCGGCGCGGCAATGGCGGCAGTGATGACGCCGATGACAAGTGCCGAGGAAAATCCGATGGATGCCTTGCCGACATCGATGAACGGCATTTCAACCCCCGGACGTTAGCGGTTCTGGCGTTCCGCCAAGTGGAGACAGGAAAGATCGAGCGTGGATTCGACGCCGATCCGATGCAGATTTTCGGTTAACCAATGTTCCGCCGCGGCATAGCCGATATCATGCAGATACTCGATAAATGCCCATTCCGCATTGAGCTTGCTCGCGACGCCAAGCCGCTGGAGCTCGTCATTCGCGTCGATGCGATGCAGCCGCATATCCGTGTAACTCACCCGGTTGACGTGCTCTTCGTCAATCAGTTTCTTCATCAGCAGGATGGAGGCGATCTCTTTGATCAAGCTCGCGTTGAACGTGATCTCGTTCAGCCGGTTCATGATTTCAGCGGCGCGGCGAGGCGTTTCGTTGCGTACGATGGGGTTGACCTGGATGATGATCAAGTCATTCGCCTCGGTCTCGTCGATCAGCGGAAACAAGGCGGGATTTCCCATATAGCCGCCGTCCCAATACGCTTCGCCGTCGATTTCCACCGCTTGAAAGAGCTGCGGCAGGCAAGCCGATGCCATCACTTTGTCGGCGTCCATTTCGTGCCGCCGGAAAATGCGCGCCGTGCCGGTGCGCACGTTGGTGGCGGAGATGAAGACGTTCAGCCCATGACAGGTTCTTACCCGATCGAAATCGACGAGCCGGCATAACAATTCGCGCAGCGGATTGACATTGAAAGGATTGAAATCGTAGGGAGATATCAGACTACCGGCGAATTGCAATAGGAAGTAACCGAGAGAATTATCGAGCATCCAGCTGCCAAGGAGCCGATCCAGGAAGGTGCGTTGCAACGGGCTGAAGCGGGATGCCGAGCTGATGGCCTTCCAGAAGGTGCGCAGCGCCTGCCGGGCGCCATCGGGGCCGCCGCCGCGCGAGAACCCGTCGGCCAGTACGACCGCGTTCATCGCCCCGGCGCTGGTGCCGCTGATGCCATCGATGCGCAATTGCCTTTCCGCCAGCAGCCGGTCCAGGACACCCCAGGTAAATGCCCCATGCGCGCCGCCGCCTTGCAGGGCGATGTCGATGTCCTTGGGTGCCGGGTCCCGCCGCATTTCAGAGCCGATGATCGCCGATGCCGCCCATGCCGGCGGTCGCCGCAAGCGATATTTTTTCTCGCCGGCCTTCCGCTCCGCCCAACGTCCGAATTACCATTGCATCCTCCTGCGAGCGCAGATCGATCTCACCGGATAGCCGGCAGCCTTAACGGTCAGGCTGTGACGGCATCGGGATTCCCCCGCATGGGTCCCACTTTGGCGTTTGATATTTTCCGGATACGCCGGTTCTGTCGCCCGGCGACGGCGCGGACGATGACGCCGCCCCCGGACGGAAGCCGTAAGGGTGCGTTCATTTGCCCGGCGCCAACCGCACCTTCGCGACCCGCCTAGTTTTCGGAAACGAGTTCCGGCAGCCTGAGGGCGGCTTTGCCGGTATCGATCAATTCATTTTCCGTAGCTTTTCCAACATCTTGATCGCGTTCTGGTTGGCGGGATCCAATTCCAGGGATCTCGCGTAGTGGGCGATCGCCATGGGCTTATCTCCGTTCAACATATAGGCCTCCGCCAAACTGTCATGGGCGTTGGCCGATCGAGGAGCCAACTCGACGTTCAACGTGAAAATCCTGATCGCCTCTTTCACTCTTTGTTCTTCGAGCAAGGCATAGCCCAGCTCGTTGATCGCCTTCTCTTGATTGCCCAGGTTGTAATCGGCCGCCCGTTCGCGCAGTATCTCCCGAAACTCCCGCTCGGCGGCGTCGATGCCTCTCTGGGCGAGAGCCAGGGACAGAACATCCGAGATCTGCGGCTTGGGCAGCTCATAGGAATCGCCGAAGACAATCGCCGCGATATCCTTGCTGACCTTGGCCGCGGAGGTTCTATCGCTATTGCTCAGAACGATGATGGTCGTGCGCTCCGAAGGAAAGCGGGCGATGAAGGTCGAAAAGCCGTCGAAGCTGCCGCTGTGGCCTGCCATCGTACGGCCATGCATCTTGACGATCCGCCAACCGTAAGCGTATCCGCCCAGGAACGGGGTGAAAATCTCCTCCAAGGATTTCCGGGAGACCAGCTTTTCCGTATAAAGCGCCTTATCCCACAACAGCATGTCTTCCGTTGTCGAATAAATCCCGCCTCCTGCGAATGAGAGCTTCAGGTTCAACAGCGGCGCATTGACGAACGAATTCGACGCCCAGTAATAGCCGGTTGCGCGATTGGGGATAAGCGTCGGAGGATCGGCGTAGCCGGAATTCTTCATCGCCAGCGGCCCGAAAATATTCTCGCGCAAGAATTCCTGATAACGCTTTCCCGATACGCGCTCGATGATCAGGCCGAGCAGGTAGTACCCCGAATTGCTGTAGGCGAATTTCTCGCCGGGCGAGAACTGTAGCGGGATATCGCGAAACACCTTCACGAATTCCGTGCGCGTATAGGGCAGCCGCGAAATTCTGTCATCCCAATCGGGAAGGCTCGAGTAGTTCTTGATGCCGGAGGTATGTGTCAGAAGATGGCGGATCGTGACGGGCTGCCAGGCGGAAGGGCAGTCTTCCAGATACCGGCAGATCGAATCGCCTACATTCAACTTTCCGCGCTCCTGCAGTTGCACGATCGCCATCGCGGTGAACTGCTTCGTAAGCGAGGCAATCCGGAAAACGGTCTTCGGGGTGTTCGGTACATTCAGTTCGTAGTTCGCCATGCCGTAGCCCTTGCTGACGAAAGGCGAACCGTCCTTCGCGACGAGAACCGAACCGCTGAATTGGTCATTCTTGACGGCGGCATTCATATACTCGTCCACCTTGTCCGCGATTTTCTGCGCCGACGGCGTGTTATCGTTTTGCGCGAAAGCTGCCTGGACCGTGAATAGGAAGGCCGCCGCCAGGACCGCATATCGCTTTGCGAAATTGATTCGGATACGCATATCGTGTCCTTGTCTTAAAAGTATCGATCCCGGAGAGTAGCAAACGGGCGGTCGTTTGCGCAAGAATCGGGAGTGAATCGCATCATTTGCGAAGTGAGGGAAGAAATCGTCTATATCCACATCGTTTGCGACGCGCGCCGCGATATGAAGTCGCTTCTTGCCCGCCGGCTCGTACGGGTTCCGAAGTAAAAATCGTTGTCGTTCTTACTAATGGGATCAACGAAACGCGGAATGCATGCGGGAGTTCAGACCACGCCCTGCCGACGGCACCACTGGGTCAGCTCGGCCGCGGGTAATGGCCGGCTGAACCAGAATCCCTGCGCCAGATTGCAACCGAGTCTTCGCAGTTGGCGAAGCGCTCCCTCGGTTTCGATGCCTTCCCCGACGACCTCCAGCTTCAGGCCGCGGCCCAGCGAGACGATTGCTTCGGCTACGGCGCGGCTTGCCTGGTCGCTCTCGATCCGCTGCACCAGGGACCGGTCTACCTTGAGCGTGTCGAGCGGCAGGCTGCTCAGGCGGCAGAGGCTGGAGTAGCCGGTTCCGAAGTCGTCGAGCGCGACTTTCACTCCCAGCGACTTGATCCTGTCCAGGATATCGACCGCCTTATCCAGGCTCTCCATCACCGTGCTCTCCGTTATCTCGAGAAGAAGACAGGCGGGGTCGACGCCGGTATCCGTAAGGATTTGGCTCAGTTTCTCCGCGAAATCCCGCTGCCTGAATTGGAGCCGCGAGACGTTGATCGCGATGTCGACCCGCAAACCCTCGCGCAGCCATGTCTCGTGCTGGCGGCAAGCCTCCGCTGCGACCCACTGGCCCAAGTCGTCGATCAGTCCCGCCGATTCCGCCACGGGAATGAACCTCTCGGGTCCGATGGCGTTCCCATTGCTGTCCAGGAGCCGGGCCAGCGCTTCGACGCCGCTCAGCTTTCCGCGCCTGATGTCCAGGACTGGCTGATAGTGAAGCGTGAGGGCGTCGCCTTGTTTGAGCGCATCCTTGAGCGCCGTTTCCAGCCAATGAGCCTCATCGGCGCGTTGGTTGAGCTCGGATGTGTAGAACTGGTAATTGGCCTTGCCCGACTGCTTTGCCTGATACATCGCCAGATCGGCGGCATGGATCAGGGCTTCGACATTCTTCGCGTGCGCCGGGTAATAGCTGATGCCGATCGAACACGATAGCGACAATTCGAGCGTATCGATCCGGATCGGCTGGTTGATGCTGTCGAGCACGTGCCGTGCGACGGCCGCGGCCCGATGGCTGCCGGTCTCGACATTCGGCAAGACGACGACGAATTCGTCGCCGCCGAGGCGCCCTACGAGGTCCTCGTGCCGGGTGCAGGCCCCGAGCCGCCTGGCGATCTCCCGCAGCACGCGGTCCCCGATCTCGTGCCCATAGACATCGTTGATCGGCTTGAACCGGTCGAGATCGATGAACAATAGCGCCCCCCGGCCATGATGGCGGCTCGCTCCGGCGAGCAGATGGCCGATGTATTCGAAAATTAGCGCCCGGTTCGGCAGACCGGTTAGCGGATCGTGCAGCGCCGCCTCGCGTTCGCGCTGTTCGGCGAGCTTGCGTTCGGTGATGTCCGTCGAGATGGCGCAGATGCCGCTCTTTTCTCCGGTGTCCACATCCCGCAGAGGAAATTTGAGCGTCAGGTAAGTATGCAAGGTTCCGTCCCGGTGCCGCACGATCTCTTCGGCCTTCACCGGCCCATCGCTCTTCAACGCCAGCAAGTCGTTGCTCCACAAAGACGCGGCCACATCCTTGGGAAACAGCTCGAAGACGTTGCGGCCGATGAATTGCTCGGGGGGCGGAACATCGAGGACCTTGAAAATCGCGCGGTTGGCCAACACCAGTCCGCCGTTCAAATCCTTGATGGAAATGAGCGCGGGCGAATAATCCAGGATGGCTTTCAGCTGCGATCGTTCGCGGCGCAATGCGGCATCGCGTTCGGCCAGCAAGTGTGCCGCCTCGGCGATTGCCCTGGTCACCTCGGCGGCTTCCTTCACATCCCCCGGCGCAAGGACAACTCTTTTACCGGCGCCGAGGGAGAATGCCGACGCCGTGAGCGCCCGAAATGAACGGGCGATTTTGCCGCCGATGATCCAGGCAAGCCCCAACCCGACGGCAAACAGGCCGGCGACGGCCAATGCCAGCGACAAGAGGTGATCTTTCACGGATGCTTCCAGGGTTTTCGCTGGAATGTCGATACGCACTCCCCAGCGGGTGACAGGCGAGCGGGTGAAGACCGAAAATACGGAATCGCCGGCTTGGGAGGAGAGTTCGCCGGCGCCCTGGAGGGACGCCAGGTATCGCTCGAGGAACTCGCGGTCGGTTTTCTTTCCCACCAGGTTTTTCGGCGCACGGCTGGACGCCGCGATCGTTCCGATGCCGTCGAGGACGGACACGCTCCAGTCGGATGGGAGGGCTTGAGCGCGGAGGATGGCGTCGAGGCGATCGGGCAAGATGGAAGCGACCAGGGCATAACGGATCCGGCCCTCGATGGCCACCGGCATCGTCACGGTCATGATCGGACGATGCATCACCGTGGCGATGTAGATGTCCGACACGATGGGTTTGCCCGTTTCGAAGACGCGGCGTACATGCTGAGGATTCCCCGCACGGGGCAACGGCTCTCCGAAGTCCCTCAACGTATTGAGAACTTGCTGCAAGTCCCGGTCGATCAGGATCACGCTGGTGGCCAATTCGGCTTGCCGCAGCGTCTGCCGTGCTTGCTTGTGAAAGCTGGCCAGGTCGCCTTGCGCCAGGAAACCGGATGTGGCGAGGCCATGGGCCAAGGCTTCGATCTCGAGAAACTGACTGTCCACCGTCTGAAGCAAGGCACGAGCGGTCTGGATGATGTCTTGTTCAAGCCGTGCGCGGCCTTCCCGGTACTGTTGCACGAACAAGAGCGCAGCGCCGATAACTCCCGGCAACAAGCAGGCAAGGGCCAGCCAGATCAAGAAAACACGAACCGACCAGCGCGGCTCGATCGCGTCGGCCTTCTTTTCGCCGGGCTCCGGGGCGTGGTCGGACAAGGAATTCATGCAGTGCCGGTTCGTATGCATTCCGCCCGAGGAGTCGCGGCGGCATGTTGGCTTCGACTGCGATGTGTGGGGATGGTTGTCTTGATTCCGAGCGGCTGATCTTTGCCTCCAACTTATGCCATTGGACCAACATTCGTCGAAAACCATTCGATCCAAACATTTCGCAAGGAGATCGCGAAGCGCCGGCTCGATCGGTGCATCTTGACGAGAGAGGGGCGCAAGGCAGGTCCCGATCGCTTCTTTTCAAACCGCCGTATAGACTTACTGTTCGTCCTCGGGATGAAGCGATGAGTACGTCCAAGCAAGATATTCGAGCAAGGCAAAGGCGTCATTGTCACTGGCGGGAGAAGGCTTTCCAGGATGATGCGTATCGAGGCGCCCAACGCAGGCCACCTCTCAATCATAGTACGCGCTTGCTTGAAATCGCCTGGCAAGGCGCTTGATCATTTGGTTGAAGATCGATCTTCTGCAAGCAAATGCGCGATTGCCGCATCGATCAATGCCCCTGTCTCGGGATCCGATTTCATGGTCGATTGGACATCATCAATCAACTGATAAAACTTCGGATCGTTGATCAACTGTTCGCCCAACTCCGCAAGCAAGACCGATTCAAGAAACACGCGAAATGCCTTGTGGCCTCGTTGCGGATCGTCGTCGTCGATTTGCTTGATGCGTCGACTGATCAGAGAGTCGAGACGTTCGGCGCCATGGCGATTCGCGGCGGTTTTCATACTTTGACCACGGGTATGACGCAATTTCGTCGGCGCTCGGGACGTGGCCCCGAGTTGCGTACGAATTGCGATGACCAAATGGCTGACCGAATCAATCGTGGATGTCATGACAGGACATATCGCTAAGAAAAATATATAGGCTCGACATACTCGTTCATGCTTGATGATAGACGATAGCCTTCGACCTTGATAGCCGACGACACATTTCGTTTCGCCTTCCTTCAAATTCCACAATGTAAAAAAACAACCCCTATTTCGGGGGGTGAGGCATCCCTCCGGAGCGGAGAAGATTCGTTCACCGGCCCTACCGGGCTGCCCGAAGTGTTTTGCAGATATCGATTCATATGTAATTGGCTGCGTTGTGAAGGCGATGCGAAAGAAAACATGGGAAGACATTTCAACCGACTTGACGCCGGAATGGCGCGCATGTCGATATGGAGGAGATCGTCAACCCTCGCGCGAAAAGCTCATCAATGCGTATCTGCCGTTTGCGCGCATGCTGGCAGCCAAGGCCTATGCGAGGCGAACGTACCCCGAACTGGAGTATCCGGATTATGTGCAATATGCGTCGATCGGCTTGATCGAGGCGGTGGACCGCTTCGATAACGAGCGGGGCATTGCGTTCGAGGCATTTGCCGCACCTCGTATTACCGGGGCGATTCTCAACGGCATCGAAGCGTTGAGCGAGAAGCAGGTCCAGGTCAGTGCGCGCAAACGCCTGGTCGATGAACGCATGCGATCGATGCGCGATGTTGCTCCGGTCCCAGGAGACGCGGATAGCCTGTTCTCTCACTTGGCCGAAGTGGCGATAGGCTTGGCGGTGGGGTTCATGCTCGAGGATACGGGCATGTATCACGCGGATGCCGGTCCGTCCATCGATATTACTTATCAACGCGTCGAGATGAAACAGTTGCGGCAGCGTCTGTTATCGCTTTTGGATCGATTGCCGGCCAACGAAAGGAAAGTGATTGCTTGCCACTATTTACAACGGATGTCGTTCAGCGATATCTCCCGGATGCTGGGGCTTAGCAACGGGCGCATATCTCAGATTCACAAGTCCGCCCTTTCCAAACTGAGGACGAGCTTTCATGAGGACGAACGGATTGACGTTTCATTTTGACGTCCTGCGGCTAAAAATCATCTCCAGCCTCTGGATGTAATGTTCAGCTCATGCATCTTTCCATCCATCCAATTCGCCTAATTCGAGATTCGGAGTTGAACATGCGTTTTCTGTTTGTCTTGCCTTGGTGCCTGCTGGTCTTTTTTTCGTCCGCGGCCATCGCATTCGATGTCAGCACAAAGGAAGAGATTTGCTCATATATCGGTAAATCATTCGCGAATGACCCGCCTCCCGCGCGGGTCTCATGGGAGGCATGTCCAAGCTATCCGCCATCTCAAACTTGTACCGGGCCGTCTTGCCTGAGCGGCGGAGTCTGCCGAGGCGCCAATCGCCATCTGGATAGCGCGGCCTGCGTCGGCGCCGCCTGTTGCAGGGCCGGCAGCGTCTCGTCCGGGAATCGTGTAAATGTCGAAGCTTATCTGAACCGAGTGGTTTCCAATGCCGCGCCGGACAGCTCGGTCGACGACGCGCCGGGCATCGCCGAGGCGGTAGAGTGCGCTTCGTCATTGAGCGCAACAGAACGGACGGTGTATTTTCCCGCCGGCAAATATCTGGTGAGGACGCCGATTCGTCCCAATTACAGCAACATGGCATTTACGGGCCCGGACGTCAGTGCCGCGGCGCTGCAATCCGGCGCCGCCGCTTCGTACGCCACGATTCGCGTTGAGCCGTGCAATCCGGAGCAGTTTCCGGGCGCATTTCAGCTCAGCGATTTACGGCGCGCCGACGGCTCGTACATCACGACATCGGCATCCGGGGTCAAGATCCAGAATTTCAAGATCGAATTGACGAACGGACCGCGCGGCGGCACGAGCAATTCCGGGATACAGTTGAATCGCTGCACCAATTGCCTGGTGCAGGACATTTGGATGAAATATGACGAAACGGTCGGCGGAGCCCGCATGTGCAAGCCATCCAACCTGGACGGCATCACCTTTGCCCTGGGTTCCGGCGGCAGCATCAGCGATTCTGTTCTGGACGGCATCCCGAAAGCAGGCATCTATGTCAATACGATCGAAGCCCTCTACGGCGCGCCGCCGGTCACTGTCGAAAATAACGAGGTCAAAAATACGAGCGGACCGTTCGGCGGGGTAGGCGTGGGCATTGTCTCGCCCAATGTGACGCTGCGCAACAATAACATCCATCATAACGGCTACGCGACAGTAGATTCCGCAGGAACGTGGCATTACAAAGGAGCAGGCATGTACATCGTCACAGCTCCGGAAACCTTGGGGTCCGTGCCGAATCCGGCCAATATCGGCCTTTACGATAATTTGCTTCATCACAATTATGGAACAGGGCTGTTGATCGGAAGCCAGGCGCCTCAGCACCGACCTTCGAATATCGCGATTACGGACCTGCGCACTTATGCCAATTTGGGACATGGCATGTCGGTGGAGGCAGGCACCAACATCGCCGTAACGAAACTCCGGTCGTGGGGCAACGGCTATTTCGGCCTGACGCTGACGTCGAAGACGACTTTTCCCGCGGGCAGCTTGCGCGTGGACGGCGTCACGTTTACGGACACGTTCATCGTGGAAAACACGCTTGAGCCGAACTGGACCAGCGCGAGGCCATCGGTGTGGTTGCAGGCCGGCGGCGTTTCCATCAACGGCGGCAAGGCAATTCGATGCACATCGGACAGCGAGCAGCGGCAAGGCGTGGTCCAATATTCTTGGACGCAAGGCGTGTCGCCAAACCAGGTTTCGTACGTGCCGACGAATAACTCGGTGACGAATTTCGATATCAGCGGCTTGTGATGGCAGGGTATCGCGAGTTCGCAGGGACATGACGAATATCGGCGAACAAGGAGTAACAATGAAGACATGCATTCAATCCGCCTTGATAGCGGCGTTCGGATTCGCGATCTCGGTTTCGGCTCACGCCCAGCAGAGCGCACCGGTGCCGGTGAGTTTCACGAATGCACAAGGCATTGCATTGAAGGGATTTCTGTTTGCCGCGGCAGCAAGCGAAACCGATGTCCCGCGAGGCGCGGTCATCATGATGCACGGTTGCGGCGGCGCCTATTCCTACAGTCAGCCTAACGCCGGCTACACCAATATCCAAACGCTGTTCCGCGAGTGGGGCAATGCGCTCGTGCGGGACGGCTACGTCGCGCTGCTGGTCGACAGTTTTACCGGCCGCACCGATCCCTCAACGGGTGCCGCGGTACCGCAGAATCAATGCGGCAATGGGGCGGCGGGTGTTTCCGAAGTCAAAGATCGCCCTCTGGATGCACTCGCCGGCTATGACTACCTGGTGCGAACTGCGAGCGTGCGAGTCGATCCGCACCGAATCGCCTTGCTGGGCTGGTCGCACGGCGGCAGCAGCGTCATGGCCGCGCTGTCGACGACGCAGGCAAGGCAGCCGTTTCGCGCCGGTGTGTCGTTCTATCCCGGATGCGGCTTGTACGGCGCGTTCGGCGGCATCGTCAATAGTGCCTATGTTCCGTACGCACCGTTCAAGATATTTCATGGCGAGGCAGACCCGCTGTATATGACCGGCTATTGCCAAACGCGCCGCGACCGCGCCTGGCAAGCGGGCGATACGAATTTTCGGATCATCGAAGAGTATGCGGGAGCCAGGCACAGCTTCGACGGCTGCAGGAGCGTTTCCGGCAGTTGTATCCTGGAAGACGTCGTCGCCAAGAGCAAGGCGGACGCGGCTGCCAGGAACTTCTTCTCGGATATGCTGCGATAAGCCGCCTCGCTCCTGCCGGTTCACGCCTTTTCGCCCTCAGTAGTTTTATCGCAGGCGGAGCCGCCGTTCCCTCCTGTTTTCCTCCACCTTTGCAGTTGCGGAGCCGCCGATCCGATAGATCGGTGGCTCGTCGCATGCGCGCAAGAATTTCGTATCCGCGTCTAAAAACTGTCCGCAATCGCTGGATGTAATGCCCCAGATAGGCCGTGCACTCGATTTCGAGCGGGTGGTCGGCGAATTTCAAGATTCTGACGGGGAGCGATTTCATGACGAGCATCATCAGCAGCAATGGCCTGGGACTTTTCGGCAACACTCTTGGCGCCTCGGGCAACCCTTTGATCGGACGGGCAGGGCAGTCCGATGCGGTGTATGTCAACGGCAGGACCGGCAACCTGGTGATCCAGGCGCAGGACGAATTCCTGACATCAGCCGGACTCGATACTGCGTTGGTACGTACTTACAACTCCCAAGGTCTGCTGACTGACGATAACCAGGACAACTGGCAGTTGGACGTCGCCTCCCTGTTCAATCTGCCGTCGACACCCAATGCCAATCCTTCCGGCGTGACCAAGCGCTTCGGCCACGGTACGGAGATTACTTACAACTTCGATTCGTCCAAGGGACTCTACGTCAGCACGGACGGCGATGGCGCTCATGACACGCTGAGCTATAGCGGCGGCCAATGGACATGGACCGACGGCAGCAGCCGAGTGACGGAGATCTACGACGGCACCGGCAAGCTGATCTCGGTTGCCGATCGCGACGGGAATACCACGACCTACGGGTACAAGGCAAATGGTTTGCTGGAGACGATTACCGATCAGTCGGGCCAGGTCATGACGTTGACTTACAGCGATGCCGGCGTCAACAACGGCCGCAACCTGTTGTCGATCTCGGTGGCATCGAACGGACAGACTCAAACCCTGACACGGTATGGTTACGACGACTTGAATCGCTTGACCACGGTGACAGTCGATTTGACGCCGGAAGACAATGTCGCCACGAGCGGTAACGGCAATAGTTACGTCACTACTTATACCTATGACGGTGCCAGCAACCGCGTTGCCTCGATCACGCAAGGCGACGGGACTTATATCAGCTTTGCCTATTACCAAAGCGGCGAGCATCAAGGCAAGCTGCAAAGTTATACAGATGGGGCAGGCAAGACTACCACGCTGAGTTATACCCAGACTACGTCAACGGTGCCGGCCACGGCGAACGCAAGCGGATTGAGTGCCGTGTTTAACGGATGGTCGGCCGTAACCCCGCTTGAACAACGCAACATTGCCGGCGTGACATCGCCGCAAATCACCATGGACCAGCACGGTAACGGTCTGGCGATGTGGGCATTGGGAACCGAGCTGTGCGTCAGTTCGTATTCCAAGGCTATCGACAAGTGGAGCGCAAGCAGCGTCCTCAATACCGGCCTGGCCGGCAATCCGGTCGCACCGCATATCAGTATGAGCGCCAACGGCAATGCGCTCCTCGCCTGGGTTCAGAACGACAATGTCTATGCGAAGCGGTATGTCGCCGGCGTCTGGGACAGTACACCTCACTTGATGGGAAGCTGTGTCTCGGGAGCTACGCCGATTGGCGCCATCAACGACAACGGTAGAGCCGTGGTCAGTTTTGTGCAAAGCGACGGTAGCCGGAACAACCTAGCGGTCATACTGCATAGCGGCGCGGCCTGGCAAGAAAGCGCGACCGCCCTGGACGATCAAGGCGGCGCCAATCACAACGACATTGCTGCGGCGATGGTGCCGAGCGTGGCTATTGATGCGGCCGGTAACGTCAATGTGCTGTGGCTGCAGAAAAATCCGTCCGAAGGCAGCGGCAATGACAGCTTGTTCATGTCGCGCTATAGCGCTATTGCAGAAACGTGGAGCAATCCGACCGGTACCCTGTTGGAGAATGCCGCAGCGGCTGTCACATCCGCGAAGATCGTCTTCGATCGGAATGGCGACGGCGTGGTCCTCTTCATGCAAGACAGCACTGTCTATGCCGCCAGTTATACGCGCATTGGCGATTCTTGGAGCGCGCCGGTCAATCTCAACGGAGGCACATTGGGCGGCGCGACAGGCGTGCCGCATTTGAGCGTGAGTCCCAACGGCACGTATGCGCTGGCCACCTGGATTCAAGACAATAATGTCGTGGCGCGCCGTTACGCCGGGGGAGCATGGCAGGGAACGGGAGCGGAACCGATCGAGAACCAGGCCGGTAATGTTTTCAATCCGGTCGGCAGCGTGAGCAACAACGGCAGGCTCGCGGTCATGTTCCTGCAAACCAACGCCGGCGGTTCCGACAACACGATATTGGTCAATCGTTATATCAACGGCGCTTGGCAGAGTTCAGCGGACACGTCCATCGGCGGTACCTATAAGGCAGGAGCGCTTGGCCCCTATACGCCAGGGATTACGATCGACGATCAAGGCGATGTCAACACGATTTTCTTGCGGCGAAACAGCAGCCAGCTCAACTACGGTGTGCGCGTCCAGCGCCGTTACGACATTAGCAACGGCGAGAGGTATTACTCGGTAACTGACGCCAATCTGGCTCCACCCACCGTCGCCGAACGGTGGGCTGCGATCGCGCAATCCGTCTATAACGATGCCGCCGCCGCCGGCGCTCTGCGTGCGGCGATGGGAGACCCTGCCTTGGTAGCCGGAACTCGCCTCCTGGTACCGCCCGTTCTGGATTACGCCAAATCGACATCTCTGATCCACACCACGGTCACCGATCCCTTGGGCCAGGTCACGACCTATGTCAGCGATGCCGCCACCGGCATGCTGCGCCAGGTGATCAGTCCGACTGTCAAGGTCGACGGTGTCGACGCGAACCCGACCACCAGCTATGTCTACGACGCTAACGGCAACGTGATCGAAGTCATCGACGGCGATGGGAACGTCACGGCTTCTTCCTATGACGCCAACGGCAATCTCATCAAGCGCCGCGATGCCGCCGGGAATACCGTCGAATATACCTATAACGCCAACAATCAGCTCCTCACCGAGACGCGTTACCTGGCACCCGATCCGGATGGCGCGCACAGCGGCAAACCCAGCCAGCCGGCCGTGACCCGCTACGTCTACGATGTCGAGAGTCATTTGCGTTTCATCATCTCTCCGGAAGGCCGGGTGCAGGAATACCGTTACGATGGCAACGGCAATGTCGCATTGACGCTGGCCCAGTCGCGTGCTTCCGGCAAGGTCGGCCAGCGTACCGCCGCAATCGCCTATATTCAGGACAAATACACCGCAGCGAATTTCACCGAGACGAATCTGGTCGCTTGGGTCAACGGATTGGGCGTCGACCTAAGCAAGAGAATCGAGCGCGTTGACTACGCCTATGACTTTCGCGGCAATTTGTCCAAGACCACCGCCTACGCGACGATCAATACCACCGACGGCGGCGGAGTGATCGACGGGAATGAATCGGTTACCCGGTACGTATACGACCAGCGCGGGCGCCTCTTGCAGACGATCGATCCGCGCGGCAGCACCAACACGCCGAATGCGGCTAACGCCAACCTGCCGTACGCCACCACTTATACTTACGACGGCCTAGGGCGTGTCCTGAGCACCAACCAATGGCTGCAGAATGGTCAATTGCGCACTACGGTGGCGACCTACGCCGATACGTTCTCCGACCCGGCCGACCCGGCAGCCGCCTCCCGGGTCTTGACCACGGTGACGATCGACAGCACCCATAGCCTGACCACCACCAGCGTCTACGACAAACGCGGCATCCTGCTCAGCGTCGCCCAATCCGACCACGGCGGCAATGTCCTCGGCATCACCAGTTATCGGTACGATGTCGACGGCCGCCTGCGCATCACGACCGATCCTCTGGGCAACAAAACCTACCTGCTGTACGACGGCGCCGGCCGTGTCGTCGCGACCATCGATGCGCTCGGCGTCATGGTTGAGAACGCCTACGACAAGGCCGGCAACCTCATCAGGCAGATCCGTTACGCGACGCCGCTGAGCGACCAGCAAGTGGCGAACTTGAGTGCCGTCGATGTCCAGGGCGATCTGCTCAACATCGTGCTTGACGACACGATGCGCCCGACGCTCGACAACAACCAGGACCGCGTCACCCGCAAGATCTACGACAACGCCAACCGGCTGGCGGCGGACATCACGCCGAGCGACACCGATGCCGCCCAAGGCTACGTGACGCAGTATTTCTACGATGGCACCGGACAGCTGACCGATACCATCCGCTACATCCATGCCATCCCGGTCGCCAGCCTGACTGCCGCCACGTCCGCCGCCCAGGTGGCGGCTCTTGTCAAAACTTCCGGCGAGGACCGTCATGTCCGCTACTTTCATGACTACGACGGTAAATTGGCAGCCACTCTCGACGGCGAAGGATATCTGACGGAAAACCAGTACAACGCCGCCGGCGAACTGGTCCATAGCATCCGCTATGGCAATGCCACCACGCCGAGTTTGCGCAGCACCGGCACCTTGGCTGCGCTCAAGGCCAGCATCGGTACGAATGCCGTCCTGGATCAGCACACCTATCATTTCTACAATGCGAAGGGTCAGTTGGCCGGCACCCTGGACGCCGAAGGCTACCTGACCACTTACCAATACGACCTGGCCGGCAATCAAACCCAGCACGTCCGCTATTACAACAAGGCCGCCGCCTATACCGGTACGCAAACCCTGGCCCAACTGATTCCGGCGCCGCATGCCAACGACGCGGTCACCACGACGAGCTATAACGGCGCCAACCAAATCCTGACCGTGAATGTCAAGGCCGGCACGACCAGTCCGTCGGCGAATGGCACGGAGACGCGTTACACCTATAACAATGCCGGCCAATTGCTCAAGACCGAACGCGCCTGGGGCGCCGATGAAGTCAGGACCGCTCAGGCGCGTTACGACGTGCAAGGGCGGGTCACGCAAGAATTGACGGCCAAGGGGAATGCAGCGCTCGAAGACTTGGATGCCGTGCTGGATGTTGCGCCGCCGCCCGCCGACCTGGCAGGCCAGCTTGATGCCCTTTGGACACAGTACGGCTTGAACGATCCACGGCCGACCGACGCGGCCGCCATGCGCGAAGCGATCTGGACCCAGTACAGCCTGACCCATGCCTACGATCGGGGCGGCCGGCGTATCTCGACCATCGACCAGAACGGCAACAAGACACTGTTCTTCTATGACGCGCGCGATCGCTTGAGCCACACCGTCAATGCGCGCGGCGAAGTTGTCGAGACCCGCTACAACGCCTTTGGCCAAGCCAGCGAGAGCATCCGTTATACCGGCCGCATTGCGACCGATGGTCTGAACGGCGGAAGTGTCACCGACACGCTGACGAGCCGGCTCAATGCGATCGCGGCCGACGGCACCGGCCCGAATGCCGACAGTCATACCCGGATCAATTACACCCTGCGCGGCGCCATCAAGCAGGCGATCGACGCCATGGGCAAGCAAACCGAGTACGCCTATACCGCCTTCGGCGAACTCAAGACGCAACGCGACCCGATAGCCGCAGGCGTCGATACGTTAAGCCACCGCACCTACGACCGCCGCGGTTTGCTCAAGACGCTGGTCGAAGACGTCGACCAGGGCGCCTATGTCGGCATCGAGCGCACCACTAAGCGCGAATATGATGCGTTCGGCCGGATTACGCAAGAATGGGACGGTAACAACAACCCGCGCAGCTATGCCTACGACAAGCTCGGCCGCACCGTCAGCGTCACCGATCCGAGCGGCACGCGCACCACGGCTTACGATGCCTTCAGCCGCATCCTGTCCGTGACGGATGCGCGCAATGCCGCATTGGCCACGACCTCTTATGCCTACGACGACAGCGCGCGCAGCTTCACCGTCACTACGCCGGAAAACATCACCGTCAAGACCACGTACAACCGCCACGGCCAAAAGATCGCGGTGGAAGACGGCCGGCACAACATCACGACCTACCACTACGACAAGAACGGCAACCTGACCAAGACGATCCAGGCCGACGGTACGCTCAATCTGACCACCCAAGCCGTCTACGACCGCGCCGGACGTTTGATCACGACCCTGGATGCCAATGGCCGTGCGACGGTTTTGTCCTACGACGCCGCCAACCGGGTATTGAGCCGTGCGATCGACCCGCCTTCCCACACCCATCCGGTCACCGGAGAAGCGGTAGCCAACCCGGGTGGCTTGAACCTGGTGACCAGCTACAGCTTCGACGGCCAGGGCCGCACCGTCACGGTGACCGATCCGGGCGGCACCGTCACGCACACCACCTTTGATGCGAACGGCCGGGTCACGCAAACCGCAGTCGACCCCGCGACGATCGTCAATGCCAACGATGGCACCAGCGCGCCCAATCCGGACGGCTTGAATCTGCGTACGGTATACGGCTACGACGACCAGGGCCGGGTATTGACCGTCACCACCGGCGCCGGCACGGCAGCGGCGCGCACCACAAAGTACGTATACGACCGTCTCGGCCGCCGGATCGAAACTCATGTCGATCCGGTGAATTACATCGACCCCGTCACCGGCGACAATATCGCCAATCCCGATGCGTTGGACCTGACGACGTATCACACCTACGACGGCAACAACAACGTCATCAGCACGACGGATGCCAACGGTCACAAGACGCATTATTACTACGATGGAAGCGACCGCCTGATCTATACGCTCGATGCGCTCGACGGTTTGGCATGGAACGAGTACGACGGCCGCGGCAACCTGATCAAGCGCACGCGCTTTGCCAGCAGCCTGGCTGGCGACGGTTTCCCGGCCGAGCCGACGCGCGCCCAAATCGATGCGCGGCGGGCCGTGATCGCCGATCCGCAACACGATGAAGTCACGTCGTACTACTACGACAAGGACAGCCGCTTGATCGCCACCGTCGACGCGATGGGCTACCTGATCGAGCGCAAGCTCAACGCCAATGGCAATCCGGACCAGATCGTCGCCTGGGCCACGGCACTGCCGGCGCGACCGGGGGCGGATACCAGGCCGACTCCCGTGGCCGGCGATACCTGCCACACGACTTCCTTCTATTACGACCAGGCCGAGCGGCTGGTCGCGTCGGTCGACGGTGCCGGCAATCTGGTCGAACGCAAACTCGACGCCAACGGGAACCTGGTGCAAAACATCGTCTGGGCCACGCCGGTCGCGCGCACCGCGCCGGAAACCATTCCCGCGGCCGATGCCAGCGACGTTGCCAACAACAAGAAGCAGACGACCTCGTACTATTACGATGGCGCCAACCGACTGGTCGCCACCGTCGACGGCATGGGCTATTTGATTCAGCAGGAACTGAATGCGGCCGGTAAAGTGATGCGTAGCATCGCCTGGGCCACGGCGATCGCGCGCACAGCACCGGAAACGCATCCCGCGCCGGTCGCCAACGATGCGAGCCGGGTCACGTCATATTACTATGACGACGCCCATCGCCTGGTGGCGACGGTCGACCCCGAAGGCTATCTGGTCGAGCGGGAACTCGATGCCAACGGCAACGAAGTGCGCCGCATCGCCTGGAATACCGCCGTTACCCTTACCGTACCGGGCGTCAAGCCCACGGCTGTGGCGAACGACACGAATCACATTGTGTCGACCTATTATGACAAGGGCAACCGCGTCAAAGCTACGGTGGATGGCGAAGGCTATCTAGTCGAATTCGAATGGGACGGCAAAGGCAAGCTGAAGAAGCGCACTGCCTGGGAAACCGCGATCGACAGGCCAGCGGTCGATACCTATCCCAGCCCAAGTCCGACTGACGTAACAGGCAACCGCAGGCAAGTCGTCAGCTACGACTACGACGCCAATGGCCGCTTGCATACCGAGACCAATGGCCTGGGCCAAATTACCACCTACGGCTACGATGCCAAGGGCAATCGCACCAGCGTTATCAGCGCCCTGGCAGGGCCGTTGACCACGAGCGACGAGACCTACTACCTTGAGCTGCGCAAGCAGTTCGGCGCGACGACCGCCGGCGGCGCGGGCATGAGCGCCGCCGAAGTCGCTGCCAATCCGGCCGTGCAGGCCAACCTGATCGCGCGCTGCACCACGACCTACAGCTACGACGCCGCCGACCGCCTGGTTCAGGTCAAGGATCCGAAAAACCATACGGAGACCTACACGTACGATGCCTACGGCAACCGTATCGTCGTCACCGACAAGCGCGGCCACCAGCGGGTGTCCTATTACGACGACAACAACCGCAAGACGCTCGAGGTGGATGCCGAAGGGTATGTCACGCAGTACACCTATACCAGCACCGGCAAGATCAAGAGTCACACGCTGTTTTCCCAACCGGTGGCTGTGCCGGCCAATCCGGCCGTATTGCCGGCGCCGACCTCGACGCCGTCCCTGGACCGGACGGTTACCTACGAGTACAACGACCGCGACGAACTGATCCGCCGCATCGACGGCGAGGGCTATCGTACCGAGTACAGCTACGACAGCGCCGGTAATCGCACGGAAAGCCGTCAGGCGTTCGACCTGGCTGCAACCCAATGGGCCACCACGCGCTACTACTACGATAAGAGAGGCCAGTTGCGCTTCACGCTCAGCCCGGCCGGCTTCTTGACCGAGCAACGCTTCGACGCCTACGGCAACCGGACCCACTTGCTGACCTACGACACGCCGCTGACGAGCCTGCCGGCGGCCGGGGCCATGCCGGTCCCGGCGGAAAGCCTGGAAGACCGTGGAACCACCTGGCAGTACGACAAGAACAACCGCGCCTACAACGAAACGCGTCGGGTCAGGCACACGGACCAAGGGACACAGTACGTCACGCAATCGATTACCTATGATGCGCACGGCAACCGCCGCGTTGTAACCGACGCAGTGGGATCGGCGATGGATACGCGCACCATCGAATACAAGTACGACGCGGCCAATCGGCTGACCGATGTGATCCGTCCGGTGACGTCAAGCCAGAGCGTGACCACCCATTACGCGCATGATGCGGTCGGCAACGTTGTGACGCGCTACGACGCTTACCAGACGGGGGCGGCCAACGAGCGGATCACCTGGTTCTTGTATGACGAGAACAACCGGCTGGTTCTGGAGACGAATCCGTTGCTTGCAAGTACGCTGATGACGTATGACGAGAACGGCAACCTGCGTACGCGCACCATCGGCACTGGCGGCGATACCCGTACCGAAATCCATACCTATGACCGCAACAACCGACGCATTTCGACCGAAGATGCCGCCGGCAACGTGACCGGCTATGCCTACAATGCGGCTGGCGAGACGTCCAGCACGACGAACGCCAATTACCAGCAATTGATCTCCAATGACAATAGCTACTACGGCGAGTTGCGCCAGCGCCTTGGGGCACCGGCTGCCGTCGAGCACCTGACCGATGCCCATCGGATGATCATGAAGGCGGCGTGCACCATCACTTACCGTCATGACCGCAACGGCAGGCTCGTGGCCGTACAGGATGCCAACGGCATCGAGACGCGCTATACCTACGACGGGCAGGGCAACAAGCGCACTGAACGGCAAGCCTACGGCATGGTCGGCGAGGAACGGCTGACCTCGTACGACTACGATCCCGACGGCCGCTTGACGAACGTCTTCAACGCCCTGGGCGGCGTGACCGAATACCGGTATGACGGCGGCTCGCGCAATATCAGCCTGACCGTCGATGCCAACGGCAACGAAGAGTCGCGCACCTACGATCTGCTCGGCCGCCTGGAAACGGTGATCCGTCATGGCGGCGAACACGGCGGGATCAAGATCGCCCATGAATACGACTTGCGCGGCAACATCGTCAAGACGACGACTTCGCATGCCGATGGCGCCGATGCGCGCGCGGTGATCTTCACCTACGACAAGATGGATCGCCGGGTCAGCATGACCGATGACGAAGGCTTTACCACGACCTATGGCCACAACGACCATGGCGAACAAACCTCGGTCACGCGCGGCCAATATTTATTGAACCAGGGCGATGCCGGATTCGTGCAAGCGAAGAAGGATCGCGCCTTCCCGTTGACCATCAGTTACACCTACGACAAGGGCGGCCGGGTCGAGACCATGACGGATGGCGCCGGCAACGTGACGCGCTACGGTTACGACGTGGCCAACAATCGCACCAGCGTTACGGTGGCCGACAACGAGCTCGGCGATGGCCGCGGCGGTATCACCGAGAAACGCACGACCGGTTACAAGTACGACAAGGCCAACCGGCTCACCGAGATTTACACGCCGATGGGCGGGGCGATCCAGCCGCAGACCGTGTACCTGTACGACGCAGCCGGCAACAAGATCACCGAAAAGATCCTGCAACGTGCCGCGCGCAGCTTCATCGTGCCGAACGACGTCAGCAACGACGCGGCCGGCTGGAATCTGATTGCAGGCATCTTGTATGGTTCCAATTCCCCGGCGGTCGGAGCTGCCCTGCATGCGCGCGTCGGTGCCGACGTCGATCTCGTTGCCGGCATGGTGCTGGCCGACTTGCCGGCCAGCCTGGCCGGGCATCCGCTGAATGCCGAACTGAGCACCAGGGAAGCCGTCTGGAGCGTCACCAACTACGAGTACGACAACCAGGGACGCATGACGGCGTCGGTGGACGCCCACCTGGTGCGTACCGAGTATGTCTACGATGCGGTAGGCAATCTCAAGACGACGATCTATGCCAAAGGTACGGCGGACCAGCGCACGGTCAAGGCGGAATACGACCTGCTCAACCGCAAGACGGCCGACATCGATGCGCTCGATAATCGCACTGCCTACCGCTACGACGCTGTCGGCAACCGGATCAAGGTCACCGATGCCCTGGGATACGTGGCGCACTACTACTACAACGCGCTGAACCAGCTGACAACGGTGCTCGATCCCGAGCACGGCGGCAAGACGTTCGAATACGATTCGGGCGGAAGGGTGATCAAGGAACGTACGCACATGACACGCTATGTGGGCGCGGTCAGCGACACGGTTCCGCCGGCGCTGGTCGATGCCGACAGTGACCGCATCGTCGAATTCATCTATGACGGTAGCGGCCAATTGCGCGAGCACAGGCTGGCCGACGGCACGGTGCACCAATTTGCCTACAACGGCGCCGGACTGAAGATCACCGATACGCTGTTCGGCAATGCGGTAGAGCCGCGCGTGCTGCACTACGAATACGATGGCAATGGGCGATTGAGCAAGTTGATCGACGTCGACGGTACCGAAACGACATACGACTACGACGGCGCCGGCAACAAGACTCGCGAGATCACGATGGTGCGCGAGGTGCCGGAAGCGCTCGATCTGAGGCAACGCCGGATCACGGAATACGATTACGACCTTAACAACCGCAATACGGCACGGCGCGTTTATGAGGAAAAGCGGCTCCAGTGGATCAGCGGACCTGTGACCACGAAGACGCTGCTGTCCGATCATCGCTACGGCTATGACCTGGTCGGCAATCGCGTCAGCGAAACCGCGATGCAGGGCGAGATTGCCGGCAGCGCATTGCCGATCGGCGCTACCGGCACGGCCAGGTTCTTCCATTACGACAAACTCAACCGGTTGACGGATGAAGCGACGGATCTGGGCCTGCTTCACTTGGCCACGGGCGAGGAATGGAATCCGGCGTGGAACGACCATCTTCACTATGAATATGACCTGGTCGGCAATCGCAAGAGCGTAACCGATCGCCGCGGCTACACGACCGAATACAAGTACGACAAATGCAATCGTCTGACCCATGAAATCCAGCCGGAGGTGACGATCTTCACCATCGCAGGTGGAGCACAGTCGCTTCGGCCGGAAATCGTGCGGGAATATGATGCGCTTGGCCGCGTTGTGCAAATCACCGATGCCAACGGCTACAAGACCAGCAACTGGTTTGACGGCAGGGGATTGCAGATCGCACAGCGTAACGGCGACGACGCCTTCGTCGAATATCGCTACAACATGGCCGGCCAGCAGCTCGAAAAGACCGAATATGCGGTACGCATGACGGGCAAGGCGCGCGTCCTGGGAGAAAGGCCGACGCCGCCGGTCGGCGAACGTCGCGTGACGAGCTATGCCTATGACAAGGCGGGCCGACTGACCCAGACCACGCTGCCTGAGGTCGTCGTCCATGGCGTGGTTGACGGCGAGCTGCAACCTGGCAACAGCAAGCGGCCGGCCGAGCTTCATCTTTACGATCATTATGGCAACCAGATCGCCAGCCGCGACCGCAACGAGAACTGGAGCTATTTCTTCTACGACAGCAAGGGGCGCGTGGCCGCCAGTGTCGACGTGCTGGGCTATATGGCCGAGTTCGACTATGACCGGCAAGGCAAGCTCGTGCGGAAAAAGATCTATACCAAACAGTTGGATCAGGCGACGCTGAACGGCTTGAAGCAGCAGGCGGATGCGGCCTGGACGCAACAGGAGGCGACCGGTCAGCCGGTCGCCCAGCTCGCGCGGCCGGCGGTTCCGGCGCCTGCAGCCGCAACGCACGACCGCGACGAATTGTATGTGACCGACTACGAATACGATGCCCTGGGCCGGCTGACGCAGGAGCTGGCCCCGGAAATCATCGTGACCGATCCGCACAAGTTCGGTTCGATCCTGGAAAGCCCGCATAGCGCTCATCGACCGAAGACGACCTACGCCTATGGTCTCGACGGCAATCTGTTTTCCAAGACCGTCGGCGCCGGTACTCCCGAAGCCTTGACCGATTACTACTTCTATGATCGGGCGAACCGGCTCTCCTCCACCGTCGAGGGCGTCACCAATGCCGGCAACGACGGCATCTTGACCACCTTCGACCATGACGGCAACGGCAACGTGACGATGCGCAGGCGTTACTACCGGGCAGTGCCGGAATCCGCTCTTGCCGTCGGAGCGACGCGCGAACAACTGGTGGACAGTCTGCCGGCGCAATATCACGAGCAGAACCAGGCCATCGCGTACACCTACGACAGCTTGAACCGTCTTGCAACGCAAACGGATTGGATGCACGAAGAGCAGTACAGTCTCGACGACAACGACGACGATATCGTGCAAGCCTTCTCATACGACGCTGCGGGAAATCGAACCAGGCACGTCGATGGAGACGGTTATGTCACGCGCATGGCCTACGATGCCGCGGGACGTCTCATCGAGTCGATCGATCCGGAAAAGAGAGCCGACACGGTTTTCGAATACGACGTGTTCGGCAACCTGGTTCGCAGTTATAGCGGTTTCACGACCGAGCCCGGCATGTCGCGGGCCACGGGCATGGCTGCCAAGGTGGCGAACAACATCGGCGCAACGAGTGTCGGCGACGAGGTGACGCTCAACTGGACCGTGCGGCAGGGCACGATGCGCAGTTGGGTGGTCTACGGCCGCGAATCGATTCGGGACATTAATGCGCCATGGTTGTTAAATCCGGATTCCGGCCTCGGATATACCGGCAAGACGGCGGTGGTCACGCATGATCCGCTGGCGCCGACGAGCCAGGCCGCCATCAAACTCGGCGCAATCGGCTATTCGCAGCCGATCTGCTTCCGTGTGGTTACTGAAGACGACAGCGGCAACTTGACGTGGTCGGAAGAAAAAATCATTAGGCCCGCTCCGCATTACGAGCAGTTATCCATTACGCGGCCGACATCGACCAGTCTCTCTGTGCAAGTCCGGTTCGACGCCAATGTGGAGAGCGCGACCCTGGACTTTGGCGCGCCGGGCCAGCTCTACTCGACTGTCAATTTTGTGCAGCAGCCGAATAGTGACGTCTGGACCGCGCTGATCGAGGCGCCGGCCGGCGTTGATCCCGCCACGCTCGCGTATGCGGTCAACTGGAAAGGCGTTGTCAACGGCGCCATCTACCGCGGCGAGGAGAACCTGTTTGCGACCGCGCTCGATAGAGCCGGCATCCGGACCACTGCCAGCACCGAATACCAGCCTGGCGATACCTATCGAATTGCCCTGACCTCGGCGATGCCAAGCGCGTTGCATGCGCGTTTCCCCACCATTCGAGCACTCTATCGATCGGCTTCGGGCTCGGAAAACTACCGCACAGCCGATGTAACGGCAGTAGTGAGCGCCGGCGGAGTGACGACTTATCGCTTGACGCTCGGCGGCGACACGCCGCTCATCATGGGCAATTATGAAGTCATGCTGGAGGGCTTGGATGGCAGCGGCAAGCCGATTGCGGTACTCGATCGTTTCAACTACTTTGTTCAAGACGGCGCGCCCACGACTGTCCACAACTCAGCGAGCGTGCCCGCCCCTGCGGAGGGACTGGGCAGCAGCATGCGCATGTTGGTCAACGGTGCCGCTGTGACGATCAGTCCGGACAGGGATGACGAGGACTTGGCCGGAGCGCCGCCCGAGCGCATGCTGGCGGATTTGCCGCCGTTGGCGGCGGGCGCGAGTGCCGACTACGTTACCCTCTTCGGCGACGAGTTCAGCGCTACGCATACTGCGAGCGTAACGGCCGGCAACGTTACTGCGAGCGCCTTGGATCTGAACCTGCAGGCAACACTATCGGCTGCCGAAGTTCAGAACGTGGGTTCCGAAGGATTGTATTTGGGCTGGAGCGCCGTTGGCGGAGAGAGCACTACCTTCGTACAGGTCGCCGCGACCGGCGGCAACGGCTATGCGGTCACGGTAAGGGCGCTGCCACGAAGCGGCCAATACAATCTCGAGCTCTACTATCTGGACAAGCAAGGCAACAAGGTTATCGTGGAACGGAGGCGAGTGGACACCGTGTCCTGGAGCAGCCAGGCATGGACAGGGCGTTCCCTGACGCTCCATGCCGAGGAAAGGGGCCGGTTGCAAAGCCAGAATGGCGCAATCGTGTTGGTCCAAGACAGCTACAGGGAATACAGGCACGCTCCGCTCGACGTTTCCTTGCGTACGACTCAGCACAGCCATGCCGGCATGAATACCGATTTCGACGAGGGACTGGGCATGTCGCACATGGCCGAAAGCACGTACGACGCCCTCAACGCCAAAACCAAGAGCAACGACCAGGATGGTTTGTGGCGCGAATTCCGGGTGAATGCCAACGGCGATACTGTCGCGACCGTGCTGTATGGGAAGGTGGAGAGCGGCGCCTATGTGCCGAACGACGAAGAAGACCCGACCGGTCCGTTGATGACGTTGTTCGAGCGCGACGCGGGCGGCCGGCTGGTGAAGCAGTGGGATGAGTTCGTGCGTGCGCCGGACAACAGCTATGTCCGGCCGATGACGAACTACACCTACGACGTGTTAAATCGCGTCACCAGCAAAACCACTTCGCGGCTTGGCCCGAACTCGGTGCCGGCTCCGCGTCCGCAAGGTTGGGACGCCGAGGCTGTTCTGCGCGAAAGCCTGAGCGGCAGCGTATCGCAGGTGCAGACGGCCTTCGACCGGAACGGCAACGGTTTCGCCATCTTTGTCAGCGGGAACGATCTGTACTGGACCGAATACGACAAGAACACGAATACCTGGAGCGATCCTGCCGTCGAGGGTTTGGACGGTACCCATAAATTGGACGGCAGCCTTGGATACTTCCCGCAATATCCGCATATGAGTATGAGCGCCAACGGCAACGTGGTGGTCACGTGGCATCAGAGCAACGGCAACTATGTTCGTACTCGGATCAATGGCGTATGGTCGCCTGCTCGGTCCAGCAATCCCGTCAAACTTTCGACCACTTTCTATGGAGGCGGCCAACAGCGGTGCGCCATTGCCGACAACGGACGTGCCGTTGTGACCTTTGTCGAAAACAATAACATTTATGCTTACATCTTCGACGGTTCGAGTTGGCAGCAATCCCCGGCGGGCCAATCGATCGACGATCTCGGCGGCACCAACACCGGCGGCATCGGGAACAGCTTCAAGCCGAGCGTGTACATCGACGAGTCCGGCGACATCGTGCTGATGTGGTTGCAAGCCAACGTCGGCGAGAGCGCCTTGAGCTTGCGCTATGCACGTTATAGCGCCGCCACCGGCCAGTGGACGGCGCCGGTCGGCAATCAGATCGAGAGCAGTAACGACGCCATCGGCGACGCCAAGATGGTGCTGGATAAAGACGGCAATGGCTGGGTTCTCTTTACCCAGGGTAGCAACTCGTATTACAACGCCACCGTCTACGCCAGGCGCTATACCAAGGGCGCGACCAACCCGTGGGGCGAGTTGCTCAATTTCGGGACGACTTCCCAGGGCTACCATATCGACTTGAGCCTCAGCCCCGACGGCAGATCGGCCCTGGCGTTATGGACGAGATCGACGCCGGGAGGCAATAGCAATGGTTATACCGACGTGGTGGCGCGCCGTTATGTCGATGGACAATGGGTCGGCACCGGGCCGGAGGTGGTGGAAAACCGCACTGGCATGACCTTCATTCCGCGCGGCAGCATCAGCAACAGCGGCGAAGCCATCGTCGTGTTTGCGAACGACGACTCCAACAGCGGCGGCGCCCGCAGTTTCTACGCCAGCCGCTTCGCCAACGGGGCCTGGAGCGGTGTGACGGAGGGATCGCTATCGCTGGAGAGCATCAATTATTCTGTCGATAACAACGCTGCCAATTCGCCGATCAGCGTGGCCATCGACGGCGACGGCAACGTCAACGTGCTTTGGACTCAGGGAGTTTCCAACACCGGTGCCTGGAACCTGTACGGTCGCCGCTACGAGTCGGGCAGGGGCCGCCAGACCGATAGTAGGACCTGGCGATACGAATACAATGCCGTCGGCCTGGTGCGCGAGACCAATCCGAACCACGGCGTGAACGGCATGAACGGCCAAGTCCATACCTACATGGATCAGTTCGGCCGCGTCACGGCGATTGTATCCGCTGCCAACCGCGTCTCGCTGAAGTTCTACGACAACAAAGGCCGGCTAGAGGAAGAGCGCGACGGCAACGGCACGCGCATCGCGTACGGCTACGACCGGCTCGACCGGATGGTCAGCAAGACCGACGGCCGCGGTTTGGCGACGACCGGCAGCAGCGAACTGGAGCGAGGCGATTACACAATCCGATACGAATACGACCAGCGCGACCGCCTGTTGAAGGTGCGTCAGGCACAAGGCTTTCATCTGGCGTATGACGACCGCCAGATGTACAAGGACGAGCGCGAGCGTCTCGGCTATACGGAGTTTGTACCCGGCACCATTTCCGGCGAACGCCGCGTTCAAGCCGCGGCAGACCTCAACGAGTCGGACAAGCAAACCCTGATCGACCTGTACACGACGACTTACCGTTACGACGGCCGCAACAACCGTATCGAAATGATCGCCAATGGAAGCAACCAGCGAAACGAAGCAGCGGCTCCGTATGGCTGGGAGAGGAAGCTCCAGAACGTGCAGCGGATTCAGGAAATCTATGACGGGCTAGGACGCATCACCAAGACGAGGCGCCGGGTAGATCCGGACGGCGAGCGGTCGCTGCATTCCTTGCAGTGGGCGGAAACCGAACGCGAATACGACGTCTACGGAAATCTGGTCAAGGAAACGGATGCCGAGAATCGCGTCACGATCGACCGGCGCTACGGCGCGTTCGGACGGCTTGCCTGGGATTTCCAGAAGGACATTGAGTACGATTACGATAACTATGGTCACGTACAGTCGGAGCGGAAGACGACCGGTTCCCAGAGCATTGCCAAGCACTATGACCGGCTTGGTCGCCTGACGCGAATCGAAAACAGCGAGACCGGCGTCAGCACGGAATACACCTACACGCTCGACGGCCTGCGTCATAGCGAAAAGACGACCGCTCCCGATCCGATGAACGGCAATACGCCGAAACTGATGCGGGACATTCGGTATTTTTACGATGACAAGGGGCAGTTGAAACGCTGGCACGATTGGCAGACTTGCGCGCATGAGAACTTTGAATACGATGCCGACGGCTATCTGACCAGGGTATTTACGGACACGTGGGCGGAAGACGACTGGATTCCGGAAAATTCCATACTCGGCGGGCCCGACAAGCGCTTTGCCAAATGGATGGGACCGGTGAACGACGTCGGAGCGCCGTTGCCGATGGATCCCGACTCGACTTGGCGCAAGATCAACAATTATTACGAGTACGACAACGGCGGGCGACTGAAAAGGAAATACAGGCTCTCCGGCTCCAACGAGGAAACCGTTCTGCGGACCTATGAATACGATGCCGCCAACAATGTCGTGGCGAGTTTCGATGGCGTAAGCAACATCCCAAGCGACAACGTAAAGCGCGAATTCAAGTACCAAGACGGCAGCACCGGTATCGACGCGAACAATCGCCGCGCTATTGCGCGAGGAAGCTCGCCTAATCCCAACGGGCCCGAGGACGTCGAGCAGAAATGGCAGTATGACGTCCGTGGAAACGTCACGCATTCCAGCGAGAAGACTCGTTTTTCCAAGCCGGGAGCGGTAATGGATTCGATGACGATCGTCGACAGCAAGTACAACGAGTCGAATCAGCTTTACTATCAATATAGCTCTACGGTCAAGGATGAAGGAATCGACGGTTCCACCGTACGGAACACTTGGCAAACCCAGACGATCGATTACGACTATGCCGGACGTGTCGACCTGATAACGAACGATAGCGACGGAACCGTGACGGCCGACGGCGACACTACCGATCTGACCGCGTATCGGATGACCTATCAGCATGATTATCGTAGTGACGGTCAGATCGAAACGATCGAGGCGACACGCGACGATCTGGACGATGAGGACGTCGAGAACATCGTCAGGCACACCTGGAATTATTACGATGCCTTTGGCCAGCGGAAGGAGGTCGTCCGCGAACAGGAGGAAGGCATGGTGGCCAACGCCGTAGCTTCCTATGTGACCGACAATGAAGGCCGCATCCTGTTCGTCAAGGATGACGACGGCAAGCAGACCGGCGGTTCCCATCAGCGCATCACGGCGATGGATTATCTGTATGCGAACGGCACGCCAAGGGGCGAGATCGGCACGAATCATGAAGGCGGCACCGTCTGCAACTTCGACCGGGGGGATTACGACTCGGCGCCGCAGATCGCCAGCATGGGCGGGCGGTTTAGCTATTACCCGAGCCTGCAGGCGAACAGTCCCGATTCCAGCTTCACCTATGTGGTACAGGCCGGCGATACCTTGCAACTCATTGCGCAAAAGCTGTTCGGTACCGGATCGCTCTGGTACGTCATCGCGGATGCCAACGGACTGACCGGCAACGAAACGCTGACGCCGAACATGTCGCTGCGTATCCCGAACACGACGCAGAACGGCATCGGCCACCGCGAACCGCTCTACAACGAGTCGCACATCACCGGCAGCCTCCTCCCGAGCGCCGTGCCGGCACCGCCGGAAGTCGACAAATGCGCTGCCGTCGGCACCATCATCGTGGCCGTCGTCGTGGCTGTCGCGGTCTCGGTGGCGACCTGGGGCGCCGCGACCGGTATCGCTGCCGCGGGCGTGAGCGCGGTGGCGACGGCGGCATTGACGGCCGCCGCCGGAGCGGGTATCGCGGTGGTAGGCGAGACGATACGGCAAACCACCAACATGGTAGCCGGTTGGCAGAAGGGTTTCGACATGGGGCAAGTCGCCGTCGCCGGGATTGGCGGCGCTTTCGGTGGCGCCGCGTCCGGGCTGGGCGCTTACGCCAAGGCCGCCCAGCTGATGGGAACTGCAGCCGACATGGCGAAGCTGGCCCAGACCGGATTGAGCGTGGCGGGGCAGGTAAGCACGCAACTGCTCAGCCGGCATTTTGCCAAGGGCAAAGACAAGCGGGATTTCAACTGGTCCGGAATTTTCGGGGCGGCCATACCGGGACTTGTCGGACTCAACAACAACACCATTGCTGCGGACGTCGGTCGGGTCGGCGTCTCGTGGGCATCGCTGGCATTCTCGTCGGGAGAGTCAACCGACTGGGCCAATACTTTGTCGACCACGTTCGGTACAGGTGCAGGTTGGATCCCGACCGGCAACAACTTTGTCGCGCAGACGGCCGTGCAATTGGGCAGCACGGCAATGGCGGCGACCATGGCCTATGCCGTCACGCGTTCCGACAAAGGACTCGCGGCGTGGACGGCGCATTCCGCGGGGCAGGGCGTCGGCAACGGCATTATCTCGTGGGGCACTGCGAAGCTTGAAAATGAACGGAGTGAACGGCTGATGCAGGAAGAGGCTGCCAGAAAGCAGCGCTGGGCAATGCGTGGTGCTCAGGCTGGTATCGAGGTAAGGGAAAAGGTCCTTGCCGATAAGTTGCACAGCCTAGAAGAATCTACAGGAGGGCCGAGCGCCGGATTTGATAGAAGGCTATATGAAGATGGGATTCCAGGTGATCAGCGACTAGCTGTGCTGGTGCATGAACAAGTCGGCGTTTGGTATGACCAGGATGGTAAGGCTCACCCAGATGTGCGGGGATATGATGTACCTGTTGAGGAACTTGATGCGAGACTGGATGCATCAGCCACCCCTTATTTGCCGCCGATGCCATCCAGGCCGGGTTCTACGCAAGGGACCGTCACTGAAGCTAAGCACAAGCCGTCAATCACCAAGCATGTAGGTGCCGACGAGATAGCAGCCGGGCTTCGGGAGGTAGAAAAAAATACAGAAGCGTTGATGAATTGGAAATCGGAAATCGATATGTCAGGCGTACTCAATGAATCTCATATACCGGGCGAAATTGCAATGGCAAGCGAACCGGAGAGCGCAGTAAGTGAAGAACCGCTGATGACTCCGATGCAGGACTCAGCCTCGCGCGACGACATTGCCAATGCTGAAGCGAGTTTGACTCAAGCACGGGCCCATTATCAGGCAATTGCCAATAGCAATTATTACAAACTTCGCGATCCGAATGAGATTCCTTATGTCGTCGACTTTGACATTCCCTATATGGGGTCACTGTTCCGCAATGGCGGGCCCATCACTCAGCTTCGTGCCGGTTGGAATCGCGAAATGGATGAATCTCTCGAACGCGTGAGAGCTAACGAAATTGCACTTGGAAAATACATGGGACTTGAGAGAGGCGTTAACCATGCTCTTCAATTCGTCGGCAATCTTTCTTTGGCAATGCTTCAGATCCCTGAGAACATTGCAAATTTGCCGACCACATTTGCCAGAGGGGGAATCAAGGTTGAGAACGGAATGAAACTGGCATATCGTCACAATAAGCCGGGTGAGGCAGCTTTGGAGATTGGTAGTGCGGTAGCGGAAACAGCGTTGGCGCTACTCGATGTAAAACTTGGTCTTGACGGGTTAAGTGCGGTTAAGGCCGCCGGTGCGCCGAAGAATCCGTGGATAACGGTGACGGACGAGGCCATGGCTGCCCACGAGGTGACCACGGTCACTCGTTGGGGAAGGCCTGGCCTCCAATCAGGCGATTGGGTAATGGAAGGCGGACCTACCGCAACCAACTATTTCCTGTCTGGGAAATGGCAGCCTGGTTTGGGTAATCAATTTGCGTCAATTGCCGGTGCGGAGACTTTTGTCGTTCCCAAATCGGCGCTGGTGCCACCGGAAGGATATGGAGTAGACGGCGGTATCAAAGCGTTGTTCGGTCAATATCGGTATCAGCCGGCCATGAGTATTGGCAGTGGAGAGGGCGGTGCAATAGCAAGAAATGGGCGTCCTGCATTCATTAACGTGGATGAGGAAATTCCTCTGGGAGATGCCGATCTTCTGGATCTCTCGGCGCCACCACCGCTTCCGCGGAGAATTAACAATGGGACAGGTAACCTGCCGTTCGATCTCTACGGAGATCCGATGTACGACGCCGCTGCATTGGCGCGACGGGTCGAGAGTACCGGTGGAACTCGAGTTACTTACGTGGGACCACCGGTTACCGAACATTTTGATGGGGAACCTTATCGTGCAGCCTGGACAGCTTCTGCCAGATTAAGTCCGGACAAGAAGTTGTTGACGTTTGATACTCAAACGGATGCAAACCTAGGCAAGTTGGCTGCGGAACGCTTTATTGAAGAGAATCACCCAGGGCAGCGCTACAACGTGGGCTCGGGAACACATGGTGATGAGCGTGGATTCAATGCTGCAACACCTGGTATGTCGTTCGAATTGAGAGCCAGATCGTTTGTCACGACAGACCTTATCATGCATCCAGATGCCACGATATTTGATTTGTCAACTCCGCTGACCGCGCATAGATACTACGCGGCTGAGAATAGCTACCAGCTTACGGTGAGGAATTGGTGTTATAGCTCAGGGGATCGATTTGTTCCGCCTGTTGCGGATAAGGTCCGTCCGTAGCGGATTATTCCTGATCCAAGCCGCCTGCTTCCACCTACCTCAATAAGCGATGGGTATTGAATGTAGCTTTTTGGGAAGCAGAGCCACTTGATAGTCGAAGAAGGACTTTGGCGCAATCGCATTCGATGCTGATGCAAAGAATGCGATTGCGCTGCATTGGTAAAGCGCTTTGAATTTTCGAGCAGGCACAGCCTGTTCGATCATCACTGCTTGAATGAGGATGCTAAAGGATACCTAGCTCACGCGCCTTCGCCACGGCACTAGTACGGCTGTTGACGCCGAGCTTTGCGTAGATATTGCGAAGATGCCATTTGACCGTTTCATCGGAAACAAACAACTGGGCGGCAAGGTCGCGGTTCTTCAAGCCCATGTCGACCAGCTTGAGGATTTGTATCTCCCGGTCGGAAAGCATGTCGTGTCTGTGCAATACCTGTGCATTGGCAGGCGAGCCGGAAGTCGCCGGGGCTTGAGCATTGCCAAACGCATGGAGCAGTTGAATCAGGTATTCGTACGACGGACCCGCGGCGCGAGATCCTTTGATGGACCGGCGCCGATCGGCGATTTCCTGTATCAGTTCGCCGACCCGGTTGCCTTCGTCGACGATGGTGCGGTACAAACCGCCGGCGGCGCCGAGCGTCAGTGCCTCGTCGAGCAGACGCAATGCCTCTTCGCGGGAGTTCTTTGCGGCGAGCATGCCGGCCCGGATGCACAGGAGCCTGACAAGCCACCTCTTGATTCCATGGCGTCGTGCCGAGACGACCAGATCGTTCAGCGTCAATTGCGCTTGCTCTATATTGCCGGTCGCCAGCTGCAACCTGGCGCCGACCAGGCGGACTTCGTCGCCCGATTCGACTGATGGCGGGTACCGCCGGCCGTCATCAGCCGTCTTCAACATCCCTAGGGCTTGTGCGAGTCGCAGTGCCTGTTCAAGTCGATCGCTCTTGAGCATGAGATGGATGCGCTCCGCGTTGAACTTGAATGCCGCCCTTTCAGCGCCGATCCGTTTGGCGGCCGAAGCGGCTTGGGCAAGCTGATCATCCGATTCCTCGAATCGCCTGCGTAACCAAAGTATGCGAGCTTTGGTCATGTGTGCAAACACCGAGCTTTCGCCAAAAATAAGCGTGCTTGAGAAGGTGAAGGCGTTATCCAATATTCGCTCCGCTTCATCGATTCTGTTTTGTTCGTAGTACACGAACGCTTGCAGCGCTCCGAGAGCAAATGCGCCCGCCGAATGCGGTCCGATCTTCTCGTGAATCTGTGCCTGCATCTCGACAGCTATGCGCTCGGCTTCAATTGCATTGCCTTGTTCGAGCAAGGCTAGACCGTGCAAGGCAACGGGAAATGCAATCCCCTGATATGCCTCGGTCTCTTCAAGAATCGACTTGGCGGTCAGGCATTTTTCTACGCACTGTGGAAAATCATGGTCGATGAATAATGCGTTGACGGCGGCTATTTGAAGCATGGCAGCCGTATCGGCGGGATCGATATCGTGCGGCGGATTTGCAAGCCACTCCTTGTTCTGCGATTTGACAAGTTCGGAACGCACCGTCACCCCGTAGAAGAGGCACTGAGCGACGGTCGCCTTGTTCTTCAGACGGGAAAGCAATGCACGCTGCTCTTCCGGCAGGTCCCGCTTCTCCAGAGTGTCAAGGATTCGCCACAAATTGGCGATTTCGATCTCGGCCTCACGATAGCGGTGCGTCAGCATCAGAGCCCAAATATAGGCGAGCAGGATTTTCGGGCGCCGTTCGATGCATTGACGCGGTAGCGGGGTAATCCAATTCAGCAATGTGGTGTATTCGCCCGCCAATCTGAGGTGGCCTTCCACGTACTGGCCGATCAACTCGGCGGCGCGCTCGAATTCCTTTGCGGCGAGCGCGTAACGGATGGCCTCGTTCAACGAACTGCGCTGCTCGTACCATACGCTTGCGGCGCTGTAGAGCGCTTTTGCCTCGTCCGGGGAGAGCGCAAGGAACTGGCTTTTCAGGTAGTCGCCGAACAGATGATGATACCGATACCATTGGCCGTGCCGGTCCAAGGGAACGAGAAACAGACCGCTCTTCCGAATGGACTCGATCAATTTTGCGGCATCGGTTTCAGACAGATTGTCTCGGCAAAATTCGACCGAGAAGCAATCGAAGAGGGCTGTGCGTTTCAGAAAGTCGCTGATATTGCCTGGTAATTGAGACAGCACTATCTCTCCGAGATAGGCCGTGATGTCCTCGTCGTTGCCCGAGAATGCTTGCACGAATTCGTCGACGTTCGAGATCTTTTGCAACGCCAGGGAGGCAAGCTGCAGTCCGGCGAACCATCCTTCGGTGCGCTCCTGCAGCAGCTTCATCTGCATGGCCGTCAATTCCCGATTGCTGGCGGCGCTGACAAATGCGCTGGCCTCGTCCGACTGGAGGCTCAAATCGTCGGCATTGATTTCATGGATATCCTGGGCCAGCCGTAGTCTGCTCAGCTTGAGCGGCAATTGCCTGCGTGAGGCGATGAAGAACATCAGGCTGCGCGGGCAACGTTCGATCAACCAGTCCATCGCACGGTGCACGACATCGTTCTCTATCAAGTGGTAATCGTCGAGGAACAGACCGACGGTTCCCGGACTGCCGGCCATCATCTCGCATAACGAGGAAAGAATCGCGTCGACGGAACGAGCGTTGTTATTAGTGTTTGCCGAAAGCGCCGGAGATGCCAGTTCCGGAAGCGCGCGTCGCAACGCTTCCGCGACATGATAAAGGAAGCGTATCGGATCGTTATCTTCATTCCCGAGGCTGATCCAGCTGGTATTGATATGGCGAAGCCGCGCGTAGCCGTACAGCTTGGTCAGCATGGTGGATTTGCCGTACCCGGCAGGGGCGGTCAGGCAGATCAGGCGCCGAGCGAGCGCGGAGCCGAATTGTTCTTCCAATCGAGGAAGCGACAGCAGTTTGAATGAGGGAGAGGGGGGCAAAAACTTGCTGTCGATTAGCGCAAACGTCGCATGCTGCCGGGGTGGTTCAGTCGAGGTATGAACACCGGAGGATGACGGATTTCTTGCAGTATTCATGGCGTTGCACCTGTGTATTCGCAGGTATTGCGTTAACAGAAAAGCGAGAGCTCACGTACTCCGGCTGCAGCACGAATGCGACTACGTACGGAAAGCTTCGAATGGATGTTGCCTGATGGCAATTTACAGCAATGAGAGTTCGCGCGCCCTGGCAACGGCGCTCGTGCGGCTATTCACACTGAGTTTTGCATAGATGTTACGTAAATGCCATTTGATTGTTTCGTCGGATACGAACAATTGCTTGGCCAGATCACGGTTCTTCAGTCCCATGTCGACCAGCTTGAGGATTTGAATTTCACGCTCCGATAGCATGTCCTGCCTTGGCAACGCCAATGGACTGACGACGGGAGCGGAAGAGGTTGGAACCTGCTCCCTTCCGAAGGCATACAGCAGCTGAATCAAATATTCGGATAAAGGGGCTGCGCCTGAGCGCTCCTTCCCGGACCGACGGCGGTCGGCAATTTTCTGCAGCAGCTCTTCGACCACGTTACCTTCGTCGATAACGGTGCGATACAGTCCTCCGGCGGCGCCAAGAACCAGCGCTTCATCGAGAATGCGCAACGCCTCATCGCGGCTATTGTCGGCGGCCAGAATTCCGGCTTTGATACACAGGAATTTGACTAACCATCTCTTGATCCCGTAGCGGCGCGCCTTGACGATGAGATCGTTCAGCGGTAGCTGTGCCCGTTCGGCATGGCCGGTCGCCAATTGCAATCTGATGTCGACCAATCGAACTCCGGTGCAGCGTTCCGGAGGATTCCGGGACCGGCTTGGGTCACGGGAAGTGTCCAGCAGACCGATGGAGTGCGCGATCGATAAAGCCTGTTCGATCCGTTCGCTCTTCAATAAGAGGTGTATGCGCTCGGCATTCAACATGAATGCCGCTCGATCGGCGCGGATTTGCTTCGCGGCGGAAGCCGCTTGAGCAAGATGGTTGTCTGATTCATCCAATAGGCCGCGTAGCCAGAGTATGCGTGCTTTGGTGGCATGGGCGAATAACGAGCCTTCGCCAAAAATGAGGGTATTCGAAAAAGTGAAGGCGTTATCCAATATTCTTTCCGCCTCGTCGATCCTGTTTTGTTCGTAGCATACGCGTGCATGCAGCGCGTCGAGAGAGAACGCTCCGGCGGTATGAGTTCCGATTTTCTCGGAAATTCTTGCCCGAGCTTCGAGCACGATTCGCTCGGCTTCCATCGCGTCGCCTTGCTCCAGGATGGCATATCCATGCAGTGCAATGGGAAATGCAATGCCCTGATAGGAACCGGCCTGCTCAAGTATCTTTCTGGCCGCCAGGAAATTCCTTGCGGCCTGTTTGAATTCATGGCTGAGAAAGGCAATGTATCCGGCTACATGCAGCATGGCCGAGAGATCGATGGGATCGCTATCGGGCGCTTGTTTCTCGAGCCATTCTCTGGTTTGCGCTTCGGCAAGCGCCGGCTGCGCAGTGACGCCGTAATAGATGCATCGCAACACGGTAACCTTGGACTTCAGCCGTGAAAGCAACGTGCGCCCTTCTTCCGACATGTCTGGCCGGTCCAGGATGCGGGTAAGCTTTTCCAGACTGGCGATCTCGGACTCGGCTTTCTGGTACTGATGAGTCAGCATCAATGCCCAAGCGTAAGCGACCTGAATCACAGGACGCTCTTCGACGCAATGACGAGGCAGGGCTTCAATCCAGTTCAATAACGTGGTGTACTCGCCTCGCAACCGTACCAGGTTCTCCGCGCATTTGCCGATCAAATCGGCGGCGCGGCCGTATTCCTGGGCGGCCAAGGCATACCGGATCGCGTCATTCGCGCACTCGCGCAGCTCGAACCATGTACTTGCGGCGTTATAAAGCACCTTTGCTTCATTGGGGGCGAAGAGGATGAATTGGGATTTCAGATAATCGCCGAACAGATGATGGTATCGGAACCATTGGCCTTGCCGATCGAGAGAAACCAGAAACAAACCGCTTTCCCGGATCGACTCGATCAACGAGGCGGCTTCGTCTTCGGCCAGGATTTCGCGGCAGAATTCGACTGAGAAATAGTCGAAGAGCGCCGTGCGTTTCAGGAATCTGCAAAGGCTATCCGGTAGTTGGGATAACACGAGTTCGCCCAGATAGGCGGTAATGTCCCTGTCGTTGCCGGAAAACGCATTGATGAATTCGTCGACATTTCGAACTCTACGTAGAGCCAGGGAAGCGAGTTGCAATCCGGCGATCCAACCTTCGGTGCGTTCATGGAGCAGCTTGATCTGCCCGACCGTCAGTCTCTGTCCGCCGGCGCAATTGAGGAAGACTTCCGCTTCCTCGCGCTTCAGGCTCAGGTCGCCTGCGTTGATTTCGTGGATATCCTGTGCGAGGCGAAGCTTGCTTAACCTGATGGGCAGTTGTTTGCGCGTCGCGACAATGAATGAAAGGTTCTGCGGTCCGCGGTTGATCAACCAATCCATCGCGCGATGTACGACGTCATTGTCGATCAAATGGTAGTCGTCCAGGAACAGGCCGATCCTATTCTCGGTGGCAGTAACCGTATCGCACAAGGACGCCAGAATTGTTTCGATCGAGGGAGCGCTGCGGTTCGTCTCACATGAGTACGTCGGCAGGGTCAATCCGGGAATGGCGCGCGATAGCGCCTCAAAAACGAGATATAGAAAGCGTACCGGATCGTTATCTTCGCTGCCGATAGCGATCCAGCCAGTCTTGATGCCATGGATTTGCGCGAAATCGTGCAACTTGGTCAGAGTGGTGGTCTTGCCGTATCCGGCAGGCGCGCTTATACACACGAGCCGTCGCCCGAGCGCGGCGCCGAACCGTTCCTCAAGGCGAAGAATCGGCAACATATCGAACGAGATATGCGGCGGCGCGAGTTTGCTGTCGATGAATGTCAGCCGTTCGTAATTCCCTGGCGGTTCGTTCGTGCCGGGCGGGTCAATGGAAATGGGCTTTTGTACGGTATTCATTTCCTAGAGGAGCGAAAGTTCACGCGCTCTGGCGGCCGCACCGCTGCGGTTGTTCACGGAAAGCTTCGAATAGATATTCCGCAAATGCCATTTTATGGTTTCATCGGACAGGAATAATTGCTTTGCAAGTTCACAATTCTTCAAGCCTTTTTCAACCAATTTCAATATTTGCACTTCTCGCTCAGAAAGCAAGTATTGTTTGACCAATATCGACGCCTGAAGGATCGGATTGCTTTGCGGTTCTGCATATTCTCTTCCGAATGCATTCAATAAGCGTTGGAGGTATTCGAACTGTTTGCCGGTTGCGGATTCTTTTCGCAAGCGCAGGCGTCGATCGGCGATTTCCTGCACGAGCTCGCCGACCCATTCTCCTTCATCGACTATCGTGCGGCACAGTCCGCCTGCGGCGCCGACGGCCAGCGCATCATCGATGTGCCGCAACGCTTCCTTGCGATTGCCTTCCATATCGAACATGCTGGCTTTGATGCATAGTAATTTCGCAAGAATTCTGCCGGCCCCTATGCGTCTCGCCTCGGCCGCCAATGCGTTCAACAGCGGATGCGCCAATCCGAAGTTGCCCGACGTTAATCTCAAACGGAGGCCGGTCAATCGAAGCTCGATATCGTTATCCAGCATGTCGTCGCGGAACGAAGCGCCGCATTCCGCTTCGACGAAGCCGAAGGACTGCGCAATGCGAACGGCTTGTCCGGCCCGCTTGTTCCGCAAATGCAGATGAATGCGCTCGGCGGCGAGCAGAAGAGCTCTGTGTCGCATCCCGGCATGTTCGAAGGCGGAACTGGTTTCAGCGAGGTAGCTGTCCGCTTGATCGTACAAATTTCGTGATGCAAGAAGACGCGCCTTGGTTAGGGCCAGCAGCATCGCGTGCTCGCCGAGGCCGTAAGTATTCGTAAATGTCGAAAGGCCATCCAGCAATCGGTCGGCGGCGTCGATATCGTTGCGCTCATAGTGCGCGTGTGCATGAATTGCGGTCAGAAGAAGATCGCCATCCGAATGCTGACCGAGTTTCTGGCTGATAGACCGGCGTTCGGCCATCAGTATGCGGTCGGCTGCTTCGGCGTTCCCGCTTTCCAGAACCGTCATTGCATGAAACGTCTCCGCGTAGGCGGTGCCGTAATGGGAGCAGCATTGATCGAGAGCCTTTCTCGCCTTGCACAGGATTTGTTCGGCTTGAACGTAGTCGCGGGTAAAGTAAGCATTGCAGCCCAGTGCCAGCAAGACTGTCGCGACGTCGAGCGGTTCGCCGTCGTATTCCCAGCGCGTCAGCCATTCCCGGCACAATTTTCCGGCGAGTTCGTGTTTCTCCGCGAAGCCGTAATAGATGCATCGCATCATCTTGGTCTTGCTGACCAAGGACGTCAGCATCGATGTTTCCTGTTTTGCCGCGGCATCGCAAGGATTCGCATCGATGACCTGCTCAAGCGCGGAAAGCTCCTTGTCGGCTTCCGCGTAGCGATGCGTCAGGAGCATCGACCAGATATACGCGAGACGGATCTTCGGATATCGCTCGACGCAGGCGCGTGGCAGCGCATTGATCCAACTCGCCAAGGTCGCGTGCTCGCCTAGACGACGGACCAAGCCATCGGCATGGCGGCTGACCAAATCCGCCGCGCGGCGATAGTCCTGCGACGCAAACGCATAGTTGATTGCCTCATGGGCCGAATGACGCTGTTCAAACCAGACGCTTGCGGCGCCGAGGCGAGCTTCCGCTTCCAGCGGAGCGTGCGCGATGAACCGCTTCTTCAAATAATCTCCGAACAATTGATGGTACCGATACCACTGCCCGTGCCGATCAAGCGGAACCAGAAACAAATTGTTTGCCTGGATCGTTTCAATGAGCGATGCGGCCTGTTGCTCGTTCAAGACGTCCCTGCACAGCTCGACGGAGAAGCGGTCGAACAGAGCGGTGCGTTTCATGAACGCCGCGACATGCTCCGGCAATCGGGAAAGCACGATCTCTCCCAGGTAGGTAGTGATATCGCGATTACTGCCGGAGAGGGATTGGACAAATGCATCGACGTCGTCGGCTTTTCGCAGCGCCAGCGCGGCCAGCTGCAGACCCGCTACCCAACCTTCGGTGCGCCTGTGCAACAGGCGGACATGCGCGGCGCTCAGATGCCGTCCGCTTAGCGCCTCAAGGTACTGACCCGCCTCATCCGGCAGCAAGCTTAATTCTTCTGCGCCGATTTCGTGGATATCCTGGGCAAGTCGAAGTTTGCCCAGTTTCAGCGGGAGAGGCTTGCGCGATGCGATGAAGAATGCGAGGCGCCGCGGACTGCGAGCGGTGAGCCAGTCCATCGCTTCGTGTATGACGGCATTTTCTATGAGCTGGTAATCGTCCAGGAACAATGCCACCGGACCGTCTGCCTTGAACAACGCTTCGCAAACGGCAAGCAGGATGCTCTCTATCGACGGCGCACTGCCGCTTCCGATATGCGCCAGGGGCGCGCAGGCCGACTCAGGTACGGCGCGTTTCAACGCCTCTGCGATGTGGTGAAGAAAACGAATCGGGTCGCTGTCGTCGGCATCAAGATTGATCCAGCCTGTCTTGACACCACGGTTTTCGGCAAAGCTGCGCAGCTTGATGAGCGTGGTCGTCTTTCCGTATCCGGTCGCCGCGGTCAGCGTGACCAGCCTCTTCGCGAGCGCAACGTCGAATTGCACTTCCAGACGAGGAATCGGGAGCGGATCAAGCAGTCTGTGAGGAGACGCGAGCTTGCTGCCGAAATGTGCGAGCGATTGACGGGCGGCGCCGGCATCATTGCGATTCCGCGAGCTTGCGTCGATGGATGTATTTGCTGTTCCCATGGCTTCGCGCTGTCTCAGTAGCCGACTTCGGGAACAGATGCGCACCGATATTCGGAAAACTCGCTCCGTACGTCTGTATTCCCGAAGGATATCGATATGGCGCGCCGATGAACGAGGCTTGTGCGCCGTGCTGTATCTTGATTTGATCGTCGACCCGATCGCCGGTGCCGGCTAACGAAAATGCGGCAAGAATGAGAGCGCATCGCAAACAAGCATGCCAAATGAATGAAACATATGGGACGTCCTCCGCAGCGAGTGATAAGTGGAACCCATTTGAATGTCATCCCGGTGTCAATGAGTTCTATTGACGGTCTTCCTGCTCTTTAGAAGCATGTGAGCCGTTCTTGTTTTACTTATAAGCAAACCCTGGGCCACCCGAGATACACCGAATTTGAAGTGAAATTAATGAAAGGCGCCTGCAAAATTTGTCACTTTCCACTCGGCGCGACATTTTTTGTCAGATTCATGGCGAAATTCTGTGACGCCAAGATGGCGTCGACCGCCATGCCGCCAATGCAGGATGCGATGGCGCGCCGCCGCTGGATTCCAACAATGTGTTCACGGCGTTTGCACCCCCGGCTGTAAGGGCCCGTTCCGTCGATTACGTGAAAACGGTGTTCGACGGAATGGCAATGCCCAGGCGTACCGGCCAGCTATCGCGGATCTTGATGGAATGTTGGCTCTCCGGCCGGTGCGATAGCGGAAGTTTGAAGATGCGAGCGCGGAGATGCACTTTGACCATGCGATAGGCGGAGGGGGTTTTTGCAATGTGAAATAAATCCCCCCCTTTAGTGGGGTGTCTATCTTGGCAAGAGAAATCAATATTGGAATGTCGCTTAATGCATGACGGGCTGGATGTTCGCTCGCTCGTGCTAGCGAGACGTCTGGTGGAAATTCCTTGATTTCGATAGGGAGGAGGTCCAAGCCCTGTGTTTGCCGAGTCTCATGAGTAACGTAAAGAAACTGGAACTGGATAGAAGCCGTAATAAAGATGCCGTTCCTCTAACGAGAGGACGGCAAGCCATCGTAGAAAGCAAACTATCACCGTACAAGATCTCTGCGAATCTTCTTTCGCTTGCGCGGCTGGAGCAAACCTTCGATACGGCTCTCGTGCGGCGGTTGATTTGTCTGACCGCTCCCGCCGGTTACGGGAAGACCGTGACCTTGGGGAAGCTGCATGCCTTCGCCCAGGAGCGAGGCAGGAAAACCGTATGGATAAGCCTCGACGCCGACGACAACGATCCGGTCCGGTTCTTTCAGTATTTGATGGAGGCATTTCGACAGACGCTTTCCGATGCGGAAGGCATTCCCAGATTTGATTTCGCCGGTTCCGCGGGCATGCCTTCGGTCGAGGAGGGCGTGCTGTCGATTTGCGACGAACTAGCCAGGACCAACGAAAGACTGGCGGTGTTCCTGGATGATTATCATCTGATCGAAAACGATGCCATTCACCAGGCGCTCGATTGGCTCATCAACCACAGCCCGCGGCGCCACACGTTCGTCATTGCCTCGCGCGTCCGGATCCCGCTCAAATTGAGCAAGCTTCGGTTGACCCAGGATGTCTACGAACTCAATGCCGAGGATATGAGCCTGCAGCCTGATGAGGCGGCCTGTTTCGTCCGGGAGCGCAGCCGGCGGGAATTGACGGCGATGCAGATCAGATCGCTGCACGAACGCACGGAAGGCTGGATAGCAGGATTGCAGCTTGCCTTGTCGGCGATGGAAAACGTCGCCGACATCAACGAATTCATCGATTCCTACTCTGGCAGCGATCGGACCGTCACCGCTTATCTGGGAGAAATCATCCTGGCCAATTTGCCGGGCAGTATCGGCAGTTTTCTGATGCGCACCGCCCTGTTCGATCGCTTTTCCATCGAGCTTTGCTATGACGTGCTGATGGAAAGGGATGCCGGCCATTTATTTGAGGTGATTCTTGGAAAAAACCTGTTTCTGCTCCCTCTTGACAGGAAGGGGAAGTGGTATCGCTATCATCACCTGTTCGGCGAGTATCTGAGGAATCGCTTCGTCCACTCCTCTTGGCTGGAAGCGCAACAGCTTTATCGCGCGGGCAGCAGCTGGTTTGAACTGCATGGATCGAAAAGCGAGGCGATTCGCTATGCCTTTGCGGCACACGATTATGATCACGCCGTAGACTTGATTGCCGATTACGATTACGAACTAGTGCAATTGCGCGGCGAGATGGCGACTCTCCTGCAATGGGTCGCCATGTTGCCGCGGCCGCATCTGGAGCAAAATCCGCAGATCTGGTTGTCCTATATCGGCGCCCTGATCCTGTCTCATCGCTATGCGGATGCCGAACTGGAGTTTTCGCGCTTGGACCAGGCGATCGACGCCACGCTGCTTCAGGATACCTATGACGGCGACAAGACGGCGTCGCTGGTGCGCAAGGCATCGATGATGCGCTGCGTTCTCTACTCCCTGACCGGACGATACAGCCTGGCGAGCCAGAAGAGTGCGGAGTGGCTCTCGATGTGGCGGAGCAAGGGGGATCCGGTCGACGAGGGCGCGATCTTGAATGTCGCCGGCTACACCGCGTTCGTCAGGCGCGACTACGACCAGGCCGGGCGGTTTTTCACGACTGCCAAGGATCTGTTCGGATTTCATGCCTCCTATTACGGACAGGCATATGCCGAGGTGCTGCATGCCTTGATATTGCTGGAACTTGGCAATGTGAATGAAGCGGAATTCAAGATAAGCACGACACGCGCGATTCTGTCGGAGAAATTGGGGCGGCACTCTCACGGACTTTCATTGTTGTCCATAATTTATGCGCACATATGCTACGAGCAGAATCGGGTCGACGAGGCGGAGCAACTGTTGTCCGGCATGGCGCTGTTTGCGAATACGCGCAGCTTTGGCGATACCTCTGCCGTGGCGCATATTACCGCAGCACGCATTCTGTGGCTGCGCGGCTCGTTCGAGGAGGCGGACCATCATTTGACGCAAGGCGCGCTGGCGGCGGAGCGGGTGGGCGTGTACCGGACGACCCGCAAACTGCATGCGGAACGCATCCACATCCACTTGAAGAGCGGCTTGCTGGAGCAGGCCTTGCGAATAGCGCATTCCATGGGAGTTTCCCAAAATGCGGATATGCTGAAATTCGGCAGGGATCCGTCGTACGACAACATCGAAGGCCGCGTGGTCGATGCCAGATTGAAGCTGGCAACCGGTTATGTCGATCGGGGACAGCGGTTGCTGAACGAACTGTTGACGGAGGCGCGCCGCTATCAACGCAATGCCTGGACGACCAGGCTTCTTTGCATCAAGGGCGTACTGCATGCCCAAAGCGGAGCGCAGGACGATGCGTTGCGCGCGATCAACGAAGCGCTGGCGCTCGGGGCCGTCGGTGGACTGTGCCGCACCATTGCCGATGAAGATCCCATGGTGAAGGAACTGGTGCAGGAAATCGCCATGCGCCGCAAATTGCTTAAGGGAAGCGATATCAGCAGCGTTCCCGGAGAATACCTCGTTCAGATCCTGCATGCCTTCGACCGGGACGAAGTGCAGTTGAAATATCCTCAGCCTGTCAAGATGCCGCCGACCGGAAGACGGAACATACTTTCGGAACGCGAGATCGAGATATTGCGTCTCGTCGGCGAAGGCCTGAAGAATCGCGACCTGGCACGGCAGCTGTTCTTGTCCGAGGAAACCGTCAAGGGGCACCTGCGTAACATTTATACAAAGCTTAACGTCAACAACCGCACCAGCGCGGTTGCCAAGGCGCGCGAAATGTCGCTCATCTAGTCCCTCCATTCGCGACTGTTCGACTGATCCTCACCGCATTTCAAATTTCACGATATGAAAACACAACCCCCCTTTCGGGGGGTGAGGGCATCCCCCGCGAGCAGCGAATATCTTGCCTACCGGATCGCATTCAATTCGGCGATGAAAGGGGAAGGGGAAGCATGATGAAGTCGGACGTGGCATTGCAGTTGCTGGCGGAATTGCTCTGGAATGCGTTGTTGATTTCCGCGCCGTTGTTGGGCGCGACACTCGTGGTCGGTCTGGTCATCAGCGTCCTTCAGGTAGTGACGCAGGTGCAGGAAATGTCGCTCACCTATATCCCCAAGCTCGTCGCCGCCGTCGTCGTGCTGGTGGCGTTCGGGCCATGGATGCTCAAGCGTCTTCTCGCATTCTCCACCAACCTGATCGGCAATCTGCCGGCGTATTTTTGACCGGGGCCGATCGTCGTGTTTCTCCAAATGGACATCGTCTGGATCGTTGCCATCTATCTGCTGACGCTGCGTATCGGCGTGCTGCTGGTGATGACCCCGATCTTCTCCAATCTCGCCAACCTGGCGTCCGTACGCGTGCTCTTTACGCTGATGCTGAGCGTCGTTCTGGTGTCGGGACTCGGCATCCGTCCCGAGGCTGTCCCTCTGACGGCGGGCACGCTGCTGCTTGCTTCGTTCGGCGAACTGGCGATCGGCGCGGTGATGGCGTTTGGCGTCCTCGGCGCATTCGGCGCCTTTTCGGTGGCAGGGAAGATTCTCGACGTTCAGACCGGTTTCGGCATGGGCAGCGTGTTCGATCCCGTGACGCGCGCCGGTTCGCCGCTATTCGCGACGATGCTGAATCTGGCTGCGGTGGCAGTGTTCTTCGGCATGGAAGGGCATCACGCATTATGGCGCGGGCTGGCATTCTCGGCGCAGCAGATTCCGCCCGGCGCCGGACTTTCGACACTGAACATCGATGCACTGATCAGCCAGTTCGGCTTGATGTTTTCTCTCGGCGTGGCGTTGATCGCACCGGTCATGCTCGGCCTGCTTCTGGTCGAAGTGGCGCTGGCCGCCATGTCGCGCGTGCTGCCACAGATGAACATTTTCGTGGTCGGTGTCCCTGCCAAGATATTTGCCGGCCTGGCGATCTTCGCGCTCACGATCGGCGTCCTCGGCGACGCGATGGGACGGGCGTACGCGTCGATCTTTCGCTTCTGGGAACAGGTGCTGTGATGGCCGAGCAGGATAGCGACCGCAGCGAAGAGGCGACTCCTTACAAGCTGGAGCAGGCCCGCAAGAAGGGCATGGTCGCCAGGAGCACCGATTTCACGGCAATGGCGATACTCGCCGCCCTGGTCGTGACGCTCTATGCAAACGGCTGGAGCGGTTTGAAACAGGTATTGCGTCTGCAACTCAACGTGCTCGGACATGCCGGCCAATTGCAATGGGGCGCCAACGACATGATGGCGTGGATATCGTCCATGATGTACAGCGTGCTCCAGATATTGGCGCCGCTGTTCCTGGCCGTTGGCGTGACGGCCGTCCTGGCCAGCCTGATCCAGACCGGACCCATCTTCAGCGCCAAGCCGCTGGCTCCTGACATGAGCCGCATCAATCCGGCCACCGGGTTCAAGCGCTTGTTCTCGCTGCGCACGCTGTACGAGGCGCTCAAGAGCACGATCAAGCTGCTGATCCTGGCCGTTGTCGCCTACATGGCGATCCGCGATGCCTTGCCGGGATTGGCCGGCATTTCCGCTCTCGAACCCAAGGGTTACGCCAAGGTCTTGCTCGGCTTGAGCGCCGGGGTACTGGTCAAACTGGTGCTCGCGCTGCTCGTGATTGCGTTGGTCGACCTTGCCTATACGCGTTGGGAATTCGCTCAACGCATGCGCATGAGCCGGCGCGACGTGCGCGACGAGATCAAGAATCGGGAAGGCGATCCTCGTATCCGCTCCCGTTTGCGTGAATTGCGCATGGAAATGCTCAAGCGCAGCAAGGCGATGCGCAATTTGCCGTCCGCCGATGTGCTGATCACCAATCCGACCCACCTTGCCGTTGCGCTCAGCTACAAGCATGGCGAGGCGGGCGCTCCGAAGCTGGTGGCCAAGGGGGCCGGAGATTTGGCTCGCAAGATGCGCCAGGTAGCCAGCCGGCACCATATTCCCGTCGTGCAGAACAAGCCCCTGGCGCGCGCTCTGTACAAGGAAATCGATTACGACAACTTCGTTCCGGAAAAATTCTACGCGCAACTGGCGAAGATCATGGTGTGGGTCTACACGATGCGCGAAGCCAGGCAGTCGATGGGAGGTGCGGCATGATCCCGGCATTGCGGCGCGTGTTCCATGACAACACCGATCTGGTGATGGTGTTCATGGTAATCGGCGTGTTGACCATTCTGTTCGCGCCGATTCCTTCCGGCCTGCTCGACTTCCTGATTCTGGCGAACTTCAGCTTCGCCTTGCTTGTGCTGATGCTTACCTTCTATACCGACAAGCCGGTCGATTTCTCGACTTTCCCGTCGGTGCTGCTGATCGCCACGCTGTTCCGCCTGTCGCTCAACGTGGCGACGACGCGTCTGATCCTGAGCGACGCCGAAGCCGGGCGCGTGATTGCGGCGATCGGCTCTTATGTCGTCGGCGGCAACTATGTGGTCGGCCTGATCGCCTTCCTGATCCTGGTGGTGGTGCAGTACGTGGTCGTCACCAACGGCGCCCAGCGCGTCTCGGAGGTGGCGGCGCGCTTCACGCTCGACAGCATGCCGGGTCAGCAGATGAGCATCGACGCCGACCTGAACATGGGCTTCATCGACCAGGATGAGGCCAAGCGCCGCCGCAAGAACCTGGAGAAGGAGAGCGGGTTCTACGGCGCGATGGACGGCGCGTCAAAGTTCGTCAAGGGCGATGCGATCGCCGGCATCATCATCATGCTGATCAACATCATCGGCGGCTTGGTCATCGGCGTCATGCAAAAAGGCATGCGCTGGGACGAGGCTCTGCAGACTTATACGCTGCTGACGGTGGGCGACGGCATCGTCACCCAGGTGCCGGCGCTGGTGATCGCCGTCGGCACCGGCATCATCGTCACGCGGTCCTCGGCGGACAGCAACCTGAGCCAAGAGGTCATGCGCCAGGTCACCGCCTTCCCAAAAACCCTGATGCTCGTGGTGGGCGCACTCATGATGCTGGTGCTCTTGCCGGGAATACCGGCGATGCCGGTCCTGACGATTGCCGCATTTTTCCTGATGGTCGCTTGGGCCGTCCGCAAGGGAAGGGGCGGCAACGCCGATGCCGGCGGGAAGGAGGAGCAGGGCCGGGCCGACGACCAGCAGGATACCTACGACATGCTGCAGGTCGAACCGATCGAGGTCTTGGTTGGCAGCAACCTGAAACCGATGGTCGGAGGAGATGGGGCCGTTTTCATGGAGCGCATTGCCGCCATTCGCAAGCAATATGCGCTCGAATCCGGAATGGTGTTGCCGCGAGTACGCTTTCGCGACGTTCCTCAGCTGGATGCCAATGCCTATGAACTGACGATCTTCGGCGTGCCGGCCGCCCGCGGCGAGATCCTGGTCGATCGCACGCTGGCCATTCGCAGCGGCGGCAACGTGCGCGCCGTCAAAGGCATCGAGACCCGGGAGCCGACCTATGGCTTGCCGGCGCTCTGGATCGAAGACGATCAGAAGGAACTGGCGCGCGGGTCGGGTTATACGCTGGTCGATCCGGTCACCGTGTTCATCACGCATCTTGGCGAGATATTGAAGCAGCAGTCGGCCGCCTTGCTGACGCGCGCCGAGACGGAACGCCTGTTGCAGCGCGTGCGCCAACAGCAACCGGGTTTGGTGGAGGACATCATCCCCACCATTCTCGCGGTCGGCGACGTGCAAAAGGTGCTGCAGAACCTGCTCAAGGAAAAGGTCTCGATCCGCAACCTGGAAGCGATCCTGGAAACGCTGGCCGATGCCGGACGCGCCAGCAAGGATCTGACGCTTCTTTCGGAACTGGCGCGGCAAAAGCTGGGGCCGGCGATCTGCCGATCGCTGCTTGGCGAGCAGCCCGCGTTGCACGTCCTGACATTGGATCCGGCCATCGAGCAGAACCTGATGCAAAGCATTCGTACCACCGATGCGACCGCGACGCTGGCGATCGATCCCAAGTTCGCGGAACAGCTGTTGACGAGACTGGCGGCACAGGCTGAGCGCATGGCGAAGGGAAACCTGATGCCGGTGTTGCTGTGTTCTCCGGAACTGCGCCGCCACTTGCGCGCCTTGTCGGAGCGGCTGCTGCCGCATATGCGGGTCCTGTCGCTGACGGAAATTCCGAATTCGATCAATTTGAAGGCGTTCGGCATGATCAGCCTGACGGACAAGGCCGGTTACGCGGACAAGGTCAGTTACGCATGACGCAACAACGGCAGGACCAGGAGAGACGATTGTGGATGTATTGACGATAGCAAGCATGGCGCTGCAGGGCGATCTGCAACGCATGGACGTGATCAGCCAGAACCTGGCGAATGCGTCGACGACCGGCTATAAGCGGCAGATTCACGTACAGCGCCCGTTCGGAAGCTTTCTCCAGGGCGAAGAAGCAGTGAACAGGGGCGCGAACGCCGGCGATGCGCATCGCATGGCGCGCGACATGCGAGCCGGCGCCTTGCGCGCCACCGGCGTGGCGCTCGATGTTGCGATCGATGGCGACGGCTATTTCGAAGTGATGACCGACAAAGGAGTCGCGTACACGAGGCAAGGCCAATTGCGCATCGATGCGCGCGGCCGGCTGGCGACCGCGCAAGGAGCGGCGCTGATGGGCAAGGGCGGCGAACTGTCGGTCACCAATGCGCCGCTGACGATCCAGGACAACGGCGACGTTCTGCAGGACGGCCGCGTGGTCGGCCAAATCAAGCTGCAACGCTTCGATAATCCGTCGGCGCTGGTGTCGCTCGGAGACGGCTTGTTCCATCAGGGCGGCGCACGAGTCGCCGATAAGCCCGCCGCGGCAAAGCTCCGCGCCGGCTACCTGGAGAACGCCAACGTGAATTCGACGCAAGAAATGATCCACATGATGGAAACGCTGCGCCATTTCGAGGCGCTGCAAAAGACGGTGCAAGGCTATGACAGCGTCTTGCAAAGGACGATGCAAAAGCTCGGTGAATTTTAGGGAGAACGACCATGAGCGGTAATGAAGCAAGCGCGATAGCGGCGATGGGCATGCTGATGCAACAGCGGCAACTCGATGCAATATCCAATAATTTCGCCAATCTGAGCACGAACGGCTACAAGGCGGATCGCGTGTATTTCCAAGACCTGGTGCGCCAGGAAATGGGCCGAGCTTCTGTGGCCGGCCAGGACGAGACGGCCATGCTCAGCAGAGGCTCCGGCGTCGGCATCGGCGCGTTCTCCAAGGTCTTTACGCCCGGCGAATTGAAGGAGACGAAATCCGCTTTCGACGTCGCCATCCGCGGCGCCGGCTTCATGGAGGTGACGCTGCCCGACGGTACGTCAGCCTATTCGCGCGGCGGTCAGTTGCGCATCACGCCGGACGGTCTTCTGGCCGCCGCCGACGGCAGTCCGCTCAAGCCGGCGATTCACGTCGGCCTGGACGCGAAAGACATCGTCATCAAGGCCGACGGCACGGTATCGGTCAAGAACGGCACGCAAGCCTCTCCGGTGGAAGTCGGTCGCATCGATCTTGCCAATTTCAACGATCCGACCGGGCTGGTCGCTTTGGGGAAAAACCTGTACCAGCCGTCCATCCTTTCGGGCGACCCGGTATTCGGCAAGCCGGCGGAAGACGGCTTCGGCGCCCTCGCGCAAGGATTTGTCGAAACGTCAAACGTCGACATGACCACGGAAATGCTGCAACTGATGGTTGCCCAGCAGGCATACACCATGAACCTCAAAGCGTTCACTGTGGCCGATCGCCTGAAGCAAATGAGCACCGAAATGGTCCAGACCCGCTAGAGAGAACGTCATGCGGTCATCGCTTTTCTTCCTGCTGTCGTTCCTGCCGGGGTTGCTGCTGCCGGCCGCGGCCGCCGCCGACGCCACGGTACGCATCGCGTTGCGCGACGACGTGCTGGTCGCCAAGGCCGACATCACCGTGGGCGACGTGGCACAGGTGGCTGCGGCGGATTCCGGGATCAAGACATCGATCGAGCGGTTGCGTGTCGGAAGAGCGCCGCGCGTCGGACACGTGCTGCAGATCGGCCGAGAGGAATTGATGTACCTGGTCCGGACCCGTACGGCGCTCGCGGGCAACGCGGTGATGTGGAGCGGCGCGGTCGCAGTCAAGGTGCGCTCGGCGAGCCAGTCGTTCGATGGAAGCGCGATTGTGGATGCTGGCCGTAGGTTTCTTCACGAGGCCCTGGCGCCGCGATTTGCGAAGGTCGATGTGCAGTTCGACGAGAGGCTTCCAGACGTGGTGCTGCCGCCCGGCGCGGTCACCTTGCATGCGCGCGCAAGCGACTTGACTCATGTGCACGCGCGCATGCCGGTATGGGTAGACATCGCGGTGGACGGCCATGTCTATCGCGCGATCGTCTTGCCGTTCAAGGTCAGCGCGCAGCGCCTGGTATTCGTCGCGCGTACGGCGCTGGCCGAGGGATCGGCCGTGGGCCCGAACGACTTCGACCTCGTCGAACAGGATGTCGCCGCCATTGCCGCGGTCGCCGATACGCCGGTGACAAGCGACGAATTCGCGCCGTCGCGCCTGCGCCGGGCTCTACGGTCCGGAGACATTCTGCGGCGCAGCCAATTGATGCGCGCCGGCGTCTTGCGCGGCGATATCGTCAAGCTCGTGGTGGCCACTCGCGACGTTCGCATCGAGACGCGCGCGACGGCGCAGCAGGATGGGGAACTGGGCCAGCGCGTCAGCGTGAAGCCGGAGCACGGCGATACGGCGGTCGCGGCGCGCATCGTGGCGGCGGGTGTCGCCGCCGTGGAGGAAAAATGAACATGCGAAGAACAAGGCAACAGGCGGCGACGGTCGGACTGGCGTGGCTGTTATGCAGCCATGCGGCGGCCGCCAGCCTCTATCAGGAAAGCACGTATCAATCGCTGGCGGGCGACCGCAAGGCCCACCGGCGCGGCGACCTGATCACGGTGCTCGTTTACGAAAATTCCAGCGCGACCAGTGCCGCCAATACGACGGCGGGACGCAACGCCGGCATCGGATTCGATCTCGATATGCCGGGCACCGGAAAGAACGGCAGCATCGGCCTCGACAATCAGCACGACGGTCGAGGACAGACCCGGCGCGAAGGACGTGTGCTGGCACAGCTGACGGCGACGGTACGCGACGTGACCCCGAACGGCGATCTCGTGATCGCGGGCGAGCAACTGCTGGAAATCAATAACGAGCGGCAGCAGATCAAGGTGGAAGGCCGGGTGCGCGCCCAGGACGTATCCGAGGCCAATACGGTCCTGTCGACGCGCATCGCCGACGCAAAGATCAGTTACGTCGGCGAGGGAGACGTCTCGGAGCGCCAGCGCCCCGCCTGGTGGATGCGTCTATTGACATTGTTTGGACTGTGATGAAAGCGACTAAGCAATTATTGACCAGCCTGCTGTTTGCGCTCGCATTGGCGAACGGCGCGTGCCAAGCGCAAGCGATGCGTATCAAGGACCTGGGCAAGGTGTCGGGCTGGAGGGAAAACGCGTTGGTCGGCTACGGCCTCGTGACCGGCCTGGCGGGTACCGGCGATTCGTCGCGCAACAAGCCGACGCGGCAATCGATTGCCAGCATGTTGTCGCGTTTCGACGTCGCGATCGGCGCGGACGACGTGCAAAGCCGCAATGTCGCCGCGGTGATGGTGACCGCCAGCCTGTCGCCGTTCGCGCGCGCCGGCGACACGCTGGACGTGACGGTGACCTCGATCGGCGATGCCCGCAGCCTGGTAGGCGGCACCTTGATCCTGGCGCCGCTGAAAGGACCGGACGGGCGCTTGTATGCCCTGGCGCAAGGGCCGGTGTCGGTCGGCGGTTACAAGTACGACATGAACGGCAACGTGATCCAGAAGAATCATCCGACAGTCGGTTCGATTCCTGCAGGGGCCACGGTCGAAGTAGGCATCAAGAATGAACCGGACCTTGCGACCGGGAGCGTCACGTTCGTATTGGCCGAAGCCGACTACACCACCGCCACGCGCGTCGCCTCGGCGATCAACGCCGGACTGGGAGCCGACCTGGCCGAGGCGCGCGATGCCTCCGGTATCGAGATCCGCGTGCCCGAGGAACGTCGCGCCAGGCTGACGGATTTTCTGACGGCAGTGGAAAACGTCACGGTCGAGCCCGATCGCCGCGCCAAGGTCGTGATCAACGAACGTACCGGCACGGTCGTGACCGGCGGCGACGTCCGGATTTCCAAGGTGGCGATCTCGCACGGCGATCTGAAGGTGTCGATCGTCACCGACAACACGGTGTCGCAGCCGATCTTCGTCCAGCAGATCGGCGGTGACGCCCGCACCGTTGCGGTGGCGAACAGCCGGGTCAGCGTCGAAGAAAAGTCGGAAACCGGATTCGTGGGGGCGACCAGCAATACCGTCGCCGATCTGGTGCAGGCGCTGACTCGTATCAGGACCAATACGCGCGACATCATTTCCATCCTGCGTGCTGTCAAGGCGGCAGGCGCGCTGCATGCGGAACTGGTGGTGCAGTAGGTTCGGACGTATCGATCTGGAAGGGGAGGTAAGGATGGGATCTTTGATTGGTAGCGACACGGTGGCGCTGTTGAGCATCGCGCTCGATGCGACGACGCTGCGCCAACAGGCGATCGCGCACAACATCGCCAATGCCGGAACGCCGGGGTACAAGCCGGTCGAAGTCAGTTTCGAGCAGCATCTGGAAAACGCGCGCGCCATGCTTGCTCAGGGCAAGTCGGTGCCGCTGTCTGCGCTGGCCGGCGTGCGGCCGCGCCTTGAGACAGCGCGGGGTGCCGAGGACGGCGCCGCCGCGGTCGCACTCGACATGGAAATGGCCAAGCTGTCTCAAACCGTGTCGCAGCACGAACAGCTGCTGAAAGTGCTGAGCCGGCACTACAGCATCTTGAATGCGGCGATGAGTCCGCAGGGAGGCCGCTGATGGACTTCACCGCCTATCAAATCAGCGCGGCCGGCATGCGGGTCGAGTCGCAGCGCCTGGAGGCGACGGCTCGCAATCTGGCCAACATGCATAGCGCCGCGGCGCCCGGTACGCAACCTTTCCGTCCGTTGCGGGTGGTCGCGCAGGAAGTGCCGCTGACATTGTCACGGCAATTCGGCGATGCCTTCGCCGCGGCCGGCGGCGGCGTCCGCCTGGCCAGTTTCGAGCAACTCAACGCGGCGCCGCGCATGGAGTACGACCAGGCGCATCCAATGGCGGACGAAAGAGGCATGGTCGCTTACCCCGGCATCAACCATACGGCCGAAATGCTGAACCTGATGCAGGCGCTGCGCTCTCACGAAGCCAACGTCACGGCAATGAAGGCAGCCATCGCGATGATGAAGAAGACCCTGGAAATCGGAGGAGAAAGATGATGTTTCCCGAATCGATTGGCGCGGCAGCCGGCATCGCCGGAAGCGACCCGATATCGCCAGGCGCGATGAGCGCCGGCCCGGCGGCGGCCTCGACGGCGCCGGCGACGTCTTTCGGCCAGTGGTTCAGCGCCGAATTGTCGTCGGTCAACGACAAGCTGGTCTCGGCTGAAAGAGGTATGCAAAAGCTGGCTGTCGGCGCTCCTCACAACCTGCACGAAGTCATGATCCAGCTGGAAGAGGCGCGGATGTCGATGCAATTCCTGGTGCAGGTCAGGAATCAGGTGATGAGCGCATACAAAGAAGTCATGAGCATGGCGGTTTAGGAGCGGTAAATGATGAAGACAATTCCGGAAATTTGGCAGCGCCTGAACCAGAGAGCCAAGGCAGGCGTCGCCGCCGGCGGCGTGGCGATCGTCATGCTCGCGATTGGGATCGGCTGGTGGGCGTACCGGTCGGATTACCAGGTGCTGTTCGCGGAGGTCGCTCCGCGGGACGCTGCCGCAATGACGGCCGAGCTCGACCGCATGAAAATTCCGTATCAATTGGCCGACGGCGGCAACACGATCCTGGTGCCGCAGGAGGCCGTCTACAAGACCCGCCTGAAACTGATGGGCACCGATCTCCCGTTGCACGGCGCGGTCGGCTTCGAAGTCTTCAACAATGCCGATTTCGGCATGACCGATTTCGTGCAGAAGGTGAATTACCAGCGGGCCGTCCAGGGCGAGCTGACGCGGACCATCCAGTCGATCGAGGATATCCAGGCGGTGCGCGTTCATCTGGCGATGCCCGAACAAGGGCTGTTCAAGAAAACCAACGCCAGGCCCAAGGCTTCGATAACGCTGACGATGATGCGCGGCCGGACGCTGGCACCCGAACAGATTCTCGGCATCCAGCGCCTGGTTGCGGCTTCGGTGCCCGACATGGCAGCCGCCGACGTCACGGTGCTGGATCAGCACGGCGTGGCCTTGACACGCGTTGCTTCGGCCGACGGCAGCGTCGACACAGGCAACGCGCAGTTGGACGCCAAGCGCGGCGCGGAGGACTATCTGCAGCGCAAGGTGATGCAGGTGCTGGAACGCACGTTCGGCCCTGGCGAGGCGATTGCCAGCGTCGACGTCGTGTTGAACCTGGATCAGAGCCGGGTCACGACGGAAGACGTCTTGCCTTCCAAGGCAGGACCGCAGGACGGCAGCCCAACCGGCGTGGTAGTGCGCGAACGGCAAACCTTGCGCGATCCGGCCGCAGGAGGCGCCGCGAACAAGGACGCGCAAAACAGCACGGTCACTAACATCGAGTCCGACTACCAGGTCGGCCGCCGCGTCGAGCACGTGGTGAGCACGCCCGGCGGCATCAGACGCCTGACGATTGCGGTGGTGGTCAAGAAGGCTCTGGACGACGCGCAAGTCGAAAGGCTCAAGGAAGTCGTCGGCCTGGCGGCCGGCCTCGACGGCCAGCGTGGCGATGCGATCGTGGTGCAATCGATGCAGAAATTCGCAGAGCCCGGGTCGGATGCGTCGACCGTAGCGCATGCCGCGGCGGAACAGACTTCGACAGCGGACGCACCGATCGCAGGCCTTCCTGCAGCCAAACAGAGCGGCAGCCGCTTCGACGCCGAGGAACTCCTTTCGCCGATGACAAGTTGGATGCCGTTAGCGGCATTGGCAGTCATCGTGATAGCGCTGGCTGCCGTCCGGCAGCGCCGGCAGACGCCGGCATATGCCGCGGAAAAGCCACGCTTGAGCGAAGCGGAGCGTGCGCTACTGTTAAGCAACGTGAAGCAATGGATCGACGGCGGCAGGCCGGCCGACGCTGTTCAGGGGCAGAAAAAATGACCGGATTCCGCCGCGCAGCCGCCGCGCTGCAAACACTCCATGCGGACGATCGCCGTTGGATACTGGCCGGTTTGCCGGAACGCCAGCGTAGCGCCATACAACATCATCTGGACGAACTCGACAGCCTGGGCTTCGTCGATGAAGACGTGCTGGAAGAAGCCGTTTCGGCATTGCCGGCGAATGGCGGCGCCATGACGTCCGTCGAGCGTTTGCGTGTCGCCCGCGCGGCAGATATGTACGGCGTGCTGGAACGCGAACCCAGCGGATTGATCGCGCAAGTCCTCGCATTGGATCCGTGGACTTGGAGAACGGAATTGCTGTCTCTGTTTCCCCCTCCGCGGCGGCAATCGATCCAGCGCGCGGTCGATGCGGGTGTGACGGCCGCGCCGGACAGAGACGCATACCTGATCGATGCGCTTGCGCACAGCTTGCAAGCGCAGGAGCAGTCCGCCGATTCTCTCCATGCGAAACAGGTTAGGGAATCGGGAATAGGCGCACGCGTAGCCATGCTGTTGCAGGCCTTGAAGAAAACGGCGCGAGTGCCGCTGCGAGTCCAGGCATGGATCCGATAATCCGTACACCGATCGTTTCCCGGCAGGTCCGCCAGTTGGTCAGGCCGGCTGCACCGGCAACGGCCGCCGTGCCAGCATCGCCTGTTCATGCCGGTTCGGAGCAGGTTTCCGATATGCCGCAGGCGACCGAAACGCAGCAGGATGTGCAACGGAAAGTGCAGCAGGAGCCGCAGGAAATCTCGCACAGCGAGAGCAAACCGGAACTGCTCAAGCCGCGCATCTCCTATGGTCAGACCGGATATGGGCTTGCCGGCTATGCACAGCCCGCGTTCGACGCGCTGCAGGAACGGCAGGCGGTAGAGGCGTTGCGTGCGCAGCAGGATTGTCATCCGCAAGAAGTCGAGGAGGAACGCAAGCCTCTCGAAGAGCAAGCCGCGCGCGCGCGCGAACAGGAACTGGAAGCCGCACGCAAGGAGGCCGAGCAGCGCGGCTACGCGGAAGGATTGGCAAAGGCCGAGGAGTCGGCCCGAGAGGCAATCTCCGAGCAGATCGGCCGGTTTGTCTCGATCGCGGCGCAGCTTGCCGACGCCAAGACGAGCGTCCTGGAAGGCGCGGAAGACATGCTGGTGGAAATCGTGTACGCAGCGGTGTGCCGTATGGTTGGCGCCGGCCTGGCAAGCCGAAACGGCGCAGCCGGCATGGTCAAGCATGTTCTGGCCGGCTTGCAGCGGCGCGATTCCCTGATCATCCGTCTGCATCCCCACGATGTAACGCTGATGCAAACGGCCCTCGGAGATCGGGACGCATTGCCTGTCTTGCCCGCGGACACCGTGCTGCGTGCCGACCCTGATATCGAATTGGGCGGGTGCATCGTCGAAAGCGCAGCCGGAACGCTCGATGCCAGGCTGGAGATGCAACTCCAGCGCCTGCGCGAGGCGCTGCTGGAGGCGCGCAGGCTGCGTGCCGGGGAAGAGGGGAGCGCCTGATGCAAGCCTACCTGGACGCCGTCGCCACCGTCGAATTGACACGCAGGACCGGGAAGGTCATCGCTTTGGCGGGACACAGCATCGAAGCCTCCGGACCCGACACGACGCTGGGCGAGATCTGCGAAATCAATCCCGGCCGGATGCCGGCCCGCTTGCTGGCCGAAGTCGTCGCCGTCAAGCCCGGGCGCGTGATCCTGATGCCCTACGGCGACTTGCGCGGCGTCGGGTGCGGCGATGAAGTCGCCGCCAGCGGCGAACTGCCGCAAATGCCGGTCGGCGACGCCTTGCTGGGCAGGGTGGTCGACGCATTCGGCGGTCCTCTGGACGGCAAGCCGGATCCTAAGGCGGGCGCGTATCGCCCCGTGCATGCGGCCCCGCTCAATCCGCTGACGCGCCCGCGCATCAAGGATCTGCTGGAAACCGGGGTGCGCGCGATCGACGGCCTGTTGCCGATGGGCCGCGGCCAGCGCATGGGCATCTTCGCCGGCAGCGGCGTCGGCAAGAGCACGCTGCTCGGCATGCTGGCGCGCGACGTGAAGGCCGACGTCAACGTGATCGCGCTGATCGGCGAACGCGGACGCGAGGTGCGCGAGTTCATCGAGAAGCATCTCGGCGACGCCGGCCTCGCGCGCAGCGTGGTCGTGGTGGCAACCTCCGATCAGCCGGCGCTGGTGCGGACCCGAGCAGCCTATGCGGCGACCGCGATGGCCGAGCATTTCCGCGATCAGGGCAGGCAGGTGCTGCTGATGATGGACTCGGTGACGCGCTTTGCCATGGCGCGCCGCGAAATCGGCCTGACGGCAGGCGAACCGCCGACCGCGCGCGGCTATACGCCTTCCGTGTTCGCGGAGATCCCCGCGCTGTGCGAGCGTTGCGGCACTACCGATGGCGGCGGTTCCATCACCGCGCTCTACACGGTGCTGGTCGAAGGCGACGACTTCAACGAGCCGATCGCCGACATCCTGCGCGCCACGCTTGACGGCCACATCATGTTGTCGCGCGAGTTCGCGCATGAGGGACATTTTCCGGCAATCGACGTCCTGCAAAGCGTCAGCCGCCTGGCGACCGATCTGGCCAGCGGAGAAGAGCAGAAGACGATGGCGACGGTGGTGGAACTGCTTGCGGTCTACGAGCGCAACAGACAGATGGTCGATATGGGCGCCTATCGCGTCGGATCCAATCCACAGGTCGACCGCGCGATCCAGCTCTATCCGGCGATCCGCACGGTATTGCGCCAATCGATCCTCGAGTCGACGCCGCGGCAGGAAACGATGAGACGTTTGCGCAATGCGCTGGGAGCCAAAGCATGAGCCGCGCCAAGCCGTTCCGCTATGTGTTGCAGCCGGTATTGACGACTCGCCAATGGACGTTGGACGCCTTGATGCAAGACCTGCAGGAGGCCAATGCCGCAGTGGCGGAAGCCGAAGAGAGATTGGCCGCGCTGCGGAAGCGGATCGAACAGGCCGGCGCAGACCAGAAGCAGTCGATGGCCTCGTCGCACTTCTCGGCCGATCAAGTGGCGCTGTTCGCCCGTTACATGCAGGAACTGAACGAACGCCGCCGGGAACAGCATGGCGCCTTGTCGGAACTGGAAGAGGAGCGCGATGCGCTGATCGAACGGGTAATGCATGCGCGACGCCGCGTCGACGCCGTGGAAAAGCATCGCGAAAAGGCGCACAGAACGTTCATGCGGCTGCATGCCGGCGTGCAATGCAAGGCCGACGACGATCAGTGGCTGATGTTGCAGGCTCACAGGGGGATGTCATGACAGCTCAGTTGGAAATCGCGGGAACTGCATCCGGCTCCGCATCGAAGGGCAGATCGAGCGGCGCCGTGCGCGCCCAGGATTGGCTGCTGGCATTGCAGCGCGAGTTGCTGGCGAATGCCGGTGTTCAAACCAGCCTCGCGCGCACGGAACATCAAATGCGGCCGGCGAATGGCGAGAGCAGCGGTCAAGACAAGGCCATGCCGGATCGTGCGATGGCGCGCGAATCTGTGTCGGCGGCCTCTCCAGCCGTCGCTTCGTCCGGAAGCGGCGCTTCGCTTGAAACCACTCCGGCCCGCGCGGACGCGGAAGGCAGCGACGGTACGGCATCGTTCGGCGACGGCGCGGCGGCGAAGACGCGCTTGTCCGCCGGTGCGGTGGCGGCGCCGACGAAGCAATTTCATCCAGCTGCGGTTCCTGCCGCGGACTCCCGGTCGACTGCGCTGGATCACCGATTCCCGATCGCGGCGCCGGCCGCAAGGAACGAGCCAGCCGAGGCGGCGCGCCTGCCGCCGGCGGCGAGGGAAATGCCGTCCGTCGTGCCGCCGCGATTGCCGGCGATTCAAGCGCCGATTCGGGCGAAGGAAGCGGTCGAACACCAGGCCGCCGGCGCGCAGCAGCAGGCTGGCGCTTTCCAGGACAAGCAATACGCCCCAAAGCAATTGCATTTGTACGACGGTATGGGAGGCGTGGAAGCATGGTTGCGCGACGCCGATCTGCCGGAACCGCAGGCTGTGGCGGTCATGCTGGCGCTGAGGCAGACATTGAGAGAGGCAGGGAAAGAGCTGGTCGCCTTGACGCTCAATGGAAAGAAGATTTACGGGGAAGAGAAAGACGGGAGGCCGCCGAATATGGACGAGGGCAAGGTAGAAGACACGGCCGCAGCGCGGTCGGGCACGCGATCGGTGTTCGACCCGGCTGTGCAGAGGAGCATCAATAGAAAGGAAAGATGAAATGGCAGAGAACAATACATCCATCGTCGGAACCAGCGCCATCAATATGCAGAATCTGCTGAATCTGCTGGTGAAGCAGATCCAGTATCAGGACCCGTCGGCACCGATGAAGAACGAGGAGTTCATGGCGCAGATGGCGCAGTTCGCCGCGCTGGAACAGCAGCGCGAAACCAATCTCAGGATCGACCGGTTAGCGAGCGCGCAAACGGCGGCCGCATTGGTCGGCATGCTCGGCAAGGATATCGACGCGAATCTGAGCGAAGAGAGCACGGCGTCGGGAACCGTGACGGGAATTGTCGGTTTCGATTCCGGAACGCCGAAAGTCGCGATCTCCAACAAGAATGATCCTAATCAGACAGTAGGTATCGCGCTCGGCCAGATCGTTCGTTTGCAAAACAATAAATAGGGAGGATTCATCATGCCAATCAGCACGCTTTACATCGGCCTTTCAGGTTTGCAGGCGGCGGCAAAGGCTTTCAACGTCGCTGGCAACAACACCGCCAACATGAATACCGCCGGCTTCAAATCGCAGAGCGTCATGTTCTCCGACCTGTTTCAGCGCGACGCCGGCCAGAGCGGCGGGCAGATGGGCAGCGGCGTGAATATCGCGGCCACGTCGATCAATCTGGACAAGGCCGGCGAACTGCAGAAATCGGACAGGTCGCTGGATCTTGCGGTCGATGGCAACGGTTTCTTTATTTTGCGCGACGAGGAGCATCAGCAGACGAGTTATACGCGCGACGGGCGCGTCGACTTCAAGGACGGTTACCTGGTGAGCCTTTCCTCCGGAGATCGCGTCGCCGGTATGAACGAGGCAGGCCAGCTGATCGATATTTCGATAGCCGATCTGCAGTTCTGCGAACCGAAACACAGCGAGAACGTGACGCTCAAGGGAAATCTCGCAAAGAATGCCACCAAGGAAGTGGTGGTGGATGGAGTCAAGATCGTCGATCCGTCCGGCCTGGAGCGCGTGATCAAGCTGACTTTCAAGAAGAGCGCCACATCCGATACCGATTGGACGGTGACCGCCAGCGACGCGGAGGGCGCGATCGACACCGGTGGATTTCTACTGCAATTTTCCGGCGCCGATCCCGTGGAATCGGCAAGCAAGCTCAAATTTCAGTATGCGCCAGCAGGAGCGGACGCATTTGAAGTCACGCTGGATTTCGGCGCGGTCAAATTGGCGAGCGTCAACGTAACTCCACCGGCGGAACCCGCGTCCACGGTGGCGTTCGATAAACACGATGGTCATGCCGCAGGCATGTTGAAGGAGATCGCCATCGATGGCAGCGGCGTGGTCAATGTCACCTATACAAACGGCCAGAAGAAGAAGGGACCGCAATTGGCCCTGGCTCGTTTTGCTTCGGATCAGGACGTCGCGCAGCAGGGCGGAGGCCGGTTCACCGCGACCGATCCGCAAGGCGTCAGTCTGGGCCGGCCGGGCTCGGACGGCTTCGGCGGCGTTCTCCCGAACAGGATCGAGGGATCGAACGTCCAGTTGGAGGCGGCATTCGGCGACATCATCCTGTACCAGCGTCTGTTCCAGTCCGCGGGAAAAGTCGTTCAGACGGCAAATGAAATGGTGCAATCGCTGTACGACCTGGATAAACGCTGATGGTTACGCATTCCTTCGTCTTGGTGGGCGACACCTGTCTTTCCCGCCTCTCGGAACGGTTGACGCAAACCTTGCAAGCGTGGTGCGCCGCCTGGGGACTGAGCCGGGCGGAACTGCATATTCAATGCGCACGCGCCTGGGACAGTCCGACGCAAGTTCCGCGCACGACATGGCTGCGTCTTGGCACGGAGCGGAAGAGCATCTGGCTTGCCTGGCCGTCCGACGTCAACAAGGGGGTGCAACGCCTGATGTTTCGCAGCGACGAGCGTCCCCGCATGGAGTCGGATGCGGCGCCGCTCGCAAGCGGCGGCGTTGCCTTCGCGCTGAAGGCGTTGACCGATCGGATCGCAGCGGACCTGTCCGTCGACGGCGTTTCCCGGGAAGAGTCCTGTACGCCGGAAAAACGCCTGTTTCAGCGCGGGTCCGGCGCCGTGTCGGCAACGATCAAGCTTGGCGATCAAACGCTGTTTTGCCTGTTCGACCATGGCGTTGTTCATGCTGTTGCCGAACGACCGGCCATCCGGCAACCGGGCATTGTGCCTGTGAAGCTGAACGAGGCGGTGCGCGGCGTCAGGGTTTCTCTGCCGGTCGTCGTCGGACAGGTCGAAGTCGACATCGGTAGCCTGCTTACCCTATCCGTTGGCGACGTGATCCGGCTCGATACCCAGGTCTATCAACCGGCGATTGTCTCGAACGAGGCCGGAACTCGCCTGTTCGGCGGCTACCTTGGCGCATCGGAAGGGGAGTTGGCGCTCGAAGTCATCCATTAGAACAAGAAACTGAATTGAATTTACTTGTAAGAGGAAAACAAAATGCAATCCGCACCGCAAATCATTGAATTGCCTGATATCAAACAGCAGGCTTCGTCCGGCCCCGCGGTACTGTCCGACTTGCGCGCCTTGCGCGGCGTGAAAGTGACCTTGACGGTCGTGGTCGGCCAAGCCAACACCACCTTGGGCGAGCTGATGGATTTGAAGGAATCTTCGCTGTTGAAGATCGATCGCGAAGTCGACTATCCAGTCGATGTCCTGGTGGACGGTCATGTGATCGCACGCGGCAAACTGGTTGCGGTCGAGGATCATTTCGGCGTCTGCATCACCGAAGTGGCTGCGACGGTGTCCTGATCATGCATGCCGTCAAGCTGGTGTGCGGACTCGGATTGTGCGCGCTGATGCAACTGGCGAATGCTGCCGCTCCGGCGGACGCCGCCATTCCGTTCAAGCGTGAACAGGCTGTGCACGAGCCGGGTATCGGACGGGTGGTCATTGCATTGGCTGTGTGTGGTGCGGCTCTGGGCGGCGCGCTCTATGTGCTTCGCCGCCGTTTCGGCAGCCAGCCGCCCGCCGGGAACAAGGAGAAGCTGGTCAGGATCGTCGAGACGCAGCGATTGACGCCGCGCTCCGCCTTGTATGTCGTCGAGTTCGGCCGGACTCACTACCTATTGGCGCACAGCGAGCAGGGAATTGCCTGCGTGGCGGCGTCCGTGCCGAAGGATGCGGAGAAACATGATGGATAACTTCTCTCTTCGCGGCGGCCTCGCGCTGGCGGCATTGCTGCTCTTGGCGTTGAGCACGCCGTTATGCATGGCGGCCGGGGCGGGCGGCGCCGACATCGCTTTACCGGGTATCCAGGTCAAGATCGGCGGCGATGCCCCGTCAGGCGAAATGTCGTCGGCCATCAAGATTCTGCTGGGCCTGACCGTACTGAGTCTCGCGCCGGCCATCCTGATGTCGATGACCTCCTTCATCCGCATCGTCATCGTCCTGTCAATGCTGCGCCATGCGATCGGCATGCAGGAAACGCCTCCGAACACCGTGGTGATCAGCCTGGCGCTATTCCTGACATTCTTCACGATGGCGCCCGCGCTGCAGGAGATCAACGCAAAGGCGTTGCAGCCTTACGCCGACGGCAAGATGACGACGGAAGCCGCGGCGACGGCTGCCGTAAAGCCCTTGCGCGAATTCATGGTCAGGCAAACGCGCGAGCAGGATTTGGCCTTGATGGTGGAACTGTCCAAGGCAGCGCATCCGAAGTCGATCGACGATATCGGGATGATCCAGTTGATTCCGGCGTTCATGCTGTCGGAATTGCGCTCGGCGTTCCAGATCGGATTCGTGATCTTTTTACCGTTTCTGTTGATCGATTTGATCGTATCCGGCGCCTTGATGGCGCTAGGCATGATGATGGTGCCGCCGGTGTCGATCGCCTTGCCCGTCAAGATCTTGATGTTCGTGCTGATCGACGGTTGGAGTCTGGTGGTGCGGGCTTTGCTCGGCACGTTTGCGTGATTTCAAACCCGGGTCGTTTCGGTCTTTCGTTTTAACGCAGCTATCGATATCGAATGGAAAAAATATGTCTAGTGGCACGAAACAGCAGGCGCAGGCCGTAATTCTTCCAAGGACGCTGACATTGACTGTCGCGCAAGCCTTGCAGAAGAATGCTTCTCTTTCGACTTCCGATTTCGTGCGCGTCAGCGACACGGCTGAGGCGATCCAGGCGTTGACCGCCGACCAGATCGCCGGCCTGACCAACGTCGACAGCTTTCGCGCCGTCGGCAATACGCTGGCGCTGAGCGCGGCGCAGGCGATCGCAATGACGAGCGCCCGCGTACATCCATCCAGCACTATCACGGTCTCCGATAGCGGCGGCAACATCGTCGCCGCGCTGGGCTGGTTGCTGGACAATATCGTCAACATCGGGCGTATCAATGCAACCGACGCGAAGCCGCTGGTTCTGACGGCGGCGCAGGCGAGTGCACTGGGCGCCAGACTGTCCGTCGATGACATCGTGAACGTGGTCGATACCGGAGCGAATATTGCTGCGGGCATTACCGCCTTGATGGCGCTCGGCGCCAGGATCGATTCTCTGGACGCGAGCGACGGCAGGCTGAATCTGACGGCCAGAGCTGCCGCCCATTTCAGAAATCGGCTTTCTCCGGACGATACGGTCAACATCATCGATGAGGCCGGGACCGGAGCGACAGGAACGACGGTTCCCTCGGCGAAGACGCTGACGTTGACCGTCGCGCAAGCCTTGCAGAGGAACGCTTCTCTTGCATCCTCCGATTTCGTACGGATCAGCGACACGGCCGAGGCGATCCAGGCGTTGACGCCGGCCCAGATATCGAACTTGACCAACGTCGACAGCTTTCATGCTGTCGGCGATACGTTGAAGCTCAATGCGCTCCAGGCGGTAGTAATGACGAGCGTTCGCATGCTGGCTTCCGACAAAATCGTTGTTTCCGACAGCGGCTCCAATATTAACGTCAATGCCTTGCTGACCGGATTGCAGAACAACATCACCAATATCGATCGTATCGAGTTGACGGATACGAAGCCGTTGGTACTGACGGCGGCGCAGGCGAGAGCATTGGGCGCCAAACTTTCCGCCGACGGCGTCGTCAACGTAGTCGATACCGGAGCGAACATTGCTGCCGGCCTTAGCGCCTTGATGGCTGTCGGCGGCAGGATCGCGGCCCTGGATGCGAGCGACGGCACGCTGAATCTGACGGCGCAGGCGGGAGCGTATTTCGGCGCCAGGCTGAACGCTGCCGACAACGTGAAGATCGTCGACGGCGGCGCCTACATTTCCGCAACCGTGGCAAAGCTGGCAGCCAACATCGGCAATATCGATGCCATCGACGCCACCGACGTGGATCCTGTCAAGCTGACGGTGGCGCAGAAGGAGAGTATTACGGCGAACAAATTGACGGGCAACGACACCATCAACATCGTCGACAGCAGCGCCGCGATTGTCGGCGCCATCAAGGCGCTGATCGATGATATAGGCAAGATTGATGGGATTGACGCCACTGACGACGGCGTCATCAAGCTGACCGTGGCGCAGAAGAATACGATCACCGCAGCCCGCCTGGCGAGCGACGACAACATCCAGATAATCGACAGCGGCGCGGCCATCAACGCCAACTTGGCCGGGCTAGTCAAGGAAATCGACAAGATCGATCTGATCGATGCCACCGATGCCACTCCGATTGAATTGACGGCAGCGCAGTTCGACATCGTCACGCAGAGCAAACTTGGCCCGGGCGACAGCCTGAAAATTTCCGGGGTGGCGGACGGCGATAAGAAGACGCTGACGGGTTTTACCGGCGCCACCTTCATCGGTACGATCGCCAATGCGACAGGCAAGTTCGAGATCATTGCCGGCGCGGGATCTCAATCGATCATCACGGCAGCGGGCGCGGATACGATTGCCGGCGGCGCAGGGGCGGACGTCATGACGGGCGGGTCCGGCAGCGACCGATTTGTGTTTGCCGCAGGAACGGCCGATACGGTTGCCGCTGCCGGGTCGGTCGCCGGAGTGGACAGGATCACCGATCTCGTCCTCAATGGCAACTCCGGCGATCAGATCGATTTGACGCTGAGTGTCGGCAGCGTAAGCGCCGCTTCTGTCACCGGCAGCGTGAACGAGGCAAGCTTCGTGGCGAATATGAATACGTTATTGTCCGTGCCCGGCACCGGCTTCAATACGACTGCCATCGGCGGCGTTAGCGCTGCAATTGTCGTTGCCGATTCCGGTACTTTGAGCGGCAGGACCTATCTCGCCGTGGATTGGAACGGCGACGATAGGTTTACCGTCGAGGATTTCGTGATCGACATTACCGGCGTCACGTTGACCACTTTTAACACGGGCTGCTTCATATAGGGACGACCGTGGCGATTTCCGATCCTTTGGAACTCATTTCATACAAATGGCCCTGGCTCCCGGCTGTTATGGAATGGGTCCCCAATTAGCCCTGGTTCCTTTCCTTGAGCGTTTCCGGCTTGCCGGAAAAGACGTAATCCCGCATGAACGCATATTTTTCCGGGAGTTGCTTTAGCGTATCGGCATTGCGCATGTAGCCGGCATAGGTCTCGGCAAAGTCTTCGCTGGCATTGAGCGTCGCGTAAGGCGTAATGCATTCGGAGCAGGGAAAGACTTCCGTCACCCATTTCTTCTTCACCTGGCTGCTGATCGCGAGGTAAAAGACGAAGTGCCCGATCTCGTGGTATAGCACGTGGTGAAACAGATCGTGGTTGCCCAGATCATAGAAGACGATCCTGCGCTGCCGCTGGACGAATTCGGCCATCGGCAATATGCGCGGATAGCCGGGATGCCAGCGCGCCGTCTGGATGGGTGTCCAGTCAGGAGCGTAGACGATCTCCCGTAGCCCCTGGAGATGATAGCCGGGAAGGACGTCGATGGCGCGTACGATATCGCCTATCGGGATGAGATTCTGCCGGTTGAATCCGGCTATGCGCAGATTGAGCGCGCCTTCGGCGAGCGGCGGTTCCCCGACGACTTTGTTTTTGGCGACGATATGCACAGGAAATGCGGCAAGGTTGTTTCGTGCTGATGCGGAAAGAGTCTAATCGCCCTAGACGATCGCGGCAAGCGTTCCCGCGGACCGCGTAGACGCGTCCCTTGCAAAAAGAGCCGCAGGAATCAGCCGACGCCGATCGGCCAAACCGGACGCCGCGCCTGCTCAGCGCGAATCATTTTCATGCCCATTTCACGGCGAAACCGTTCCTTGTCGTAGCGACTCATATGCATCGTCCTTCTTCTCATACCGACTCGACCGGCTCGTACGGCGGCGGCCTGCCTTTTCCTTCCGGACGCGGCGCCGCACGCGGAGCCTATGCGGCAGCGCGTTGATTGTTCGTTTGATCGCGTTGCGCTATTTCCTGCAATTGCCTTTGATAGACAGCCTCGAAGTTGATTTCAGCCAGATGCACCGGCGGAAATCCGGCGCGCGCAACGACGTCGGCGATATTGGCGCGCAAATAGGGATAAATGATGCTAGGGCAGCCGATGCCAAGTACCGGACCAAGCTGGTCGGTGGAGAGATTGCGTATTTCAAAAATGCCGGCTTGCTTGGCTTGTACGAGCAATGCTTGCTTGTCTCGCACCTTTGCCGATACTACGATCGCCACCGTCGATTCGTAGATCCCGTCAGCCAACGCTTCTACGGTTGTGTCGACGCCGAAATCCAGAGCCGGAGCCTCTCTTTCCAGGAAAATCGCCGGTGAATTGGGCTGCTCGACCGATAGGTCTTTCAGATAGACGCGCTGAATCTGAAAAATGGGTTGTTCTTGAGTTTCTTCAGACATGATGAGTTCCCTTGAAAGACGACGATAGGATCAATGAGCCCGCTTGCGAATGGCGTGGACACGGAGTTGCTCGATCAGGGGCAGCATTCCCTCTCGCGGTGCGCGCTTGAGAAGATCGGTCAGCAGATCGACAGCGGATTGCCGCTCGCCTTTTTCGGCGAGAACGGCCGCATGGGCGAATTCGGCGCCGAATCCATGCGGATTGAGGCGTCGGGCGAGCTTGATTTCGGTTTCGGCTTTGTCGAACTCGCGCTGCAAGGCCAACGCCGCAGCAAGGCCGCCGTGCGATTCGCCGAATGTGCGATCGACTCGCAGGGCATGCTCGAATGTCTCTTGCGCGCCGGTCAGGTCCTTCGTCATGAGCTTCGCCCAACCGAGCGTGACGATGGCTCCGAGGTTCTTGGGATGGATGCGAATCGAGTTTTCGAGCGCCTCGATCGCCTTTGCATGTTCCTGTTCATGTAGATGAACCAGTCCTAGCCCCAGCCAGGCTCTTCCGTTGGTCTTGTCGTGACGCAGCGCTGTTTCGAAATGCCTGCGCGCGGCGGCGATTTCCTGCATCTCGACGGAGACGATTCCATTCACGACGTTGGCGTTGATATCGTCGGGATGTTTGGCGAGCACTTCCCGAGCCAGCGGCTTGGCATTGTCGACATCGCCGGTATCCAAGTAAAGCAGCGCCAGGTAGCTCTTGCTCTCGCTGTCGTTCGCAAGCGCGACCCAACCGCGGCAGGCATCGATCGCATCGGCCATGGAGCCGAGATGGTGCAGCGAGCGCGCCAGATAGGCGAAATTGGCCGAGTGCTGCAAGCCGCGCGCGGCGGCATCCATGAAACACATGCTGGCGTCGTCCCAGCGCTCCTGATGATAGATCGCGATGCCGCGGTTGTGGAGCAGAACGGGATCGGAATCGCCGCCGTCGATCAGTTCCGACAACAGTTCCTCCGCCTCGGCGAATCGCCGCTGCGAGATCATGACCGAGGCAATCCGGCTGCGCGCCGGACCGTGCCCCGGCGACAGGCGCAGGCAGTGCTCGTAACTGGCAATGGCATCGCCGAAACGTCCGGCGCTATGGTAGAGATTGCCCAATGTCATCCGAAGCATGAGGTTATCCCCGTCGCTTCGAACATAGCCTTCATGACGTTCTATGGATTGCTGCAATCCTTGCTCATTGTTCATGGCGGTCATCTCACTGCTCAATGTTGACCGGCGTTGCCCGATTCAGGTTGCCGGTCGGGTAGATATTCGTCGATTTCGACGCAGGAATGACCCCCCGAAAGTGGGGTTGTATTTTCATATTGCGAAAAACAAATTTTTCTCGCTGCTAACGCTCGAGAGGTCGGAAATATTTCATGATGCGAAATGAAATCCCCCCTTTTTAGGGACGACATGTTGTGCGGCAAAGATAAATATCGCAATTGCGTAATAGCCGGAAAAAATTCCTCCAAAACAAATAATGGACATCATGGAAAAATTCTTCTTTCGCAAGCCCGTCGCTGCGGTGCTTGGCGCGGTTTCATTTCTCTCGGCGTGCGGTGGCGGCAGTGGCACGTCTTCACCGGTTGGAGACACGCGACTTCTGGCCGAAGCTACCGCCAAAAGCGGAGCCGCCGCTGCTCCAGGGGCCACGACGCCATCCATTCGCGCCGTGCCTGCGAGCACGGCCATTCAAGACGTGGGATTCACCGGGCAGGACTTTGCGGGGGGGCTGAAGGAATCCCTCACGCAGGCCGACTGTGACCCGGCGTCGCCAGCCAACAGCAATTATGCGGTGAACGTGTACAACGTCGGTCCCGGCCAGGCGTATGCCAACATCAACGACGTGCCATGGGAAGCGCTGCCTGCGCATTCGATGGTGCGCATTTTCCATCGAACCGAACCGTATGACGAGCGCATCTTCATCGTGCGCAGCCAGGTCAAGGTTTGCGGTGTGCCCGGACCGAACGGCGAAAAACCGGTGCTTGACGGCCGCAACGCGCGCGTGCGCAACAACAGCGCCTTGCAACGAGAAATCGGTTCGCCGACGCAGGCGTGGTCGACAATCAACCGCGGCGTGGTGGCGATCTGGAGCCGTAGCGGAATCCGCGACGTCGCGGTCGAAGGTTTGGCGTTGACCGGTACGATGAGGGCTCCCTATACCGAGGCCAACCATATCGCCAACTATATCGGCATGAACGGGGCGTCCTACCCGTACAACCGCCATACCGCCTGCCTTTACGTACGGAATGTGCAGAACGTGACGATTCGCGGCAATGAAATCTCGTATTGTCCGAACGGCGTGATGGCGATCAGCCAGGACTTCACTTATGCCCGCAACGATAACTTCATGGTGCGTAATTTCCTGCTGGAGGGGAACTATATCCACGACAACGGCCTGATCGGGTCGTGGGATACGCACCAGGCTTATGTCCAGGGCGTCAATCATGTCGTTCAGTACAATTATTTCGGCAACCCGATCCGTTACGACGTCAACGGCAACGGCCGGATCGAAGGCAGCGAAAGCGCCTGGGGCAACGACGTCAAGATGCGCACGGTCGGCGACTTGATACGCTACAACTTCTTTCAAAACGGTTCGCATGCGATCGATCTGATCGACATCGAGGATTTTCGTCCCTCGGTCTTCCCATGGTGGTTCCGCAACGCGGAGCGCAGCACCGCGGCCGGCGCGTATGCAACGCCGCAGTTGCGGCAGCAGATGGAAACCGATTATCAGAAGTGGATACGCGGCAGCTACGTGTACGGCAATCTGTTTCTGCGCGACAGCACGATCTATAACCAAGCGCAGGGCGCATCCATGATCCACTATGGATACGACAACAGCCCGCTGGACGGTCGTCGCGGTCCGCTTTGGTTCTATCACAACACCGTGGTTTCAGCGATCGACAAGAACAATCAGGGCGCGGTGACATTGTTCAGCTGCTGCCTCGATAATTCGAATTCGTTCGACTACTACGGACGGCATCTGCGGTTGTCGAACGATGTCTATCAGATGCTGGATGATAACGGGCAGTACATCATGGACATCGTGCCGCGTACGGCCGACATGATGCCTGCTATCCATGCGGTAAACAACGCAATTTATGTAGGCAGCCAAAGCGGGCAGGCGACCAGCGCGGCACATCCATTCCACTGGAATACCTACCAGATGGAGCGCATTTCGCTCTATCGGAATTGGATCAGCAGCAACTGGAATCAGCCGATCTGGAATGGCTATCCCGTGCCCGGCTACGGAAACGGTGATGTCGCTGAGACCGTTAGCGGGAATGGCGCGGTACACCCTGGTTTCTTCTACCCGGGCGGGCAGGTGTCGAGCGGCAGGCCGGTCAACCATGTTGCCGGAATAGGAAATTTGTTGGTGACCACGCCCTCGGCTCCACCATTGAATCTGGCAAGTTATCAACCGGTGGAAGGCGGCACGCTATGCAACCAGGCGCAACAGCTGCCGAACGAAATACCTGCGGCGGTACGTCCGAGCTATCAGATCAGTCGCGTGCTTGACGCCAATGGACGTCCAATTGAAGGGCGGCTCCAGATACAAGCGCGTCCGACGCTTGCGAGTTTAGGGGCGGGCGAGTGCAGTGGCAACAGCGGTACGCCGACGCCGACACCGACACCGACGCCGACAC
>Ga0196972_1000057_pt1 | contig 96122 bp, 91 predicted proteins | sample S1v_2013CmetaG_FD_148618 | JGI IMG/M metagenome (GOLD analysis project Ga0196972, IMG submission 148618) | Soil microbial communities from Anza Borrego desert, Southern California, United States - S1+v_20-13C | ecosystem: Environmental > Terrestrial > Soil > Desert | place: USA: California...
GACCCCTACACCTATCTCGTCGAGCTATTCCGGAAACTACCCTTGGCTCAGTCCGCCGACGACTTCGAGGCACTACTGCCCTGGTATCTCACCAAGGCGACGGCCTGACCCCTATCCAATCGCCTACGACCTCGTCTCACCAGGCTCAAAGACGTCGTTAAAAGAGCGCTTACGAAAGAACGGCGCAACCGGTCAATTTTGACGAGACCCAAAGGCGATTGAAATGACTAGGTGTTTAGTCTCACGGTGTGGTGGAGTGGGTTCACTCTGAAGATCGAGGCGTCTTTTTGCCAGGATTGGATGATGTATTCGTAAGGAGTTAACCCTTGAAGGGGCTTGAGCCGTTTGGCGAAGTTGTAGGCGTTCAGGAAATTGTAGAGGTGCTCTTTTAACTCTTGGTGGGTGTCGTAGTGATCGCGCTTGACCGTGGCGGCCTTGAGGGTGCGGTTCATGCGCTCGACCTGGCCGTTGGTCCAGAAATGGCTGACCTTGGTCAGGCGGTGCTCGATCTGGTATTCACGACACCCCCGATCAACGATGTGCTCGAAAGCATAGGTGTCCTTCTTCCGGTTGGTGAACTGAATGCCATTGTCGGTTAGCACAGTATGGATATGGTACGGCACCGCCTGACCAGATGCTGCAAGAATTGCGCCGCATCCATCTTGCCATAGCTTTCCAGCAATTCCGCATAGGCCAATTTGGAGGTGCGATCGACGGCCACGAAGAGATAGAGCTTGCCCTCCCTCGTACGCACTTCCGCAAGGTCGATATGGAAATACCCGATCGGATACTGCTTAAACTGTTTCTTGGCGGGCTTTTCACCGTCCACTTCCGGCAATCGGCTGATGCCGTGGCGCTGGAACAGCCGGTGCAGGGCAGACCGCGTGAGCGTAGGGATACTGCTTTGCAGCGCATATAAGCAATCGTCCAGCGGCAGCAGCGTCATCTTCCGGAAAGCCCCACACAGGCGGCCTCCTCCCCTGGCGTCAGAACCGTCGAGTGCCGCTCTTTCGGTCCCATTGGCGCGTCGCGTCATGCACGAAGCTCCGCCTCTTCCACTTCGTAACCGTCTTGGGATTGATGGCGTAGCGCTCCGCAAGCTGGCTTACGCTCTCTTGACTAGGCTGGATCGCTCGACGCACCGTCGCTGTCGTGCGGGCGCTTCCACGTAGTACCTGTCCCATAGTTCCTCCTTGGTGGGCAAGTCAGAATACTTTACTCCACCACACCGCGGGACTAAACAGCTAATCAGAACTCACGAAATATTCGGTCCAAGATTCAGACGTTAAAGCGGAAATGGACCACGTCACCATCATGCATGACATAATCTTTTCCCTCAAGCCGCCATTTTCCGGCATCCTTGGCGCCTTGTTCGCCACGATATGCAATGAAGTCATCGTATGCGATCACCTCGGCACGAATGAACCCTCGTTCGAAATCGGTGTGGATCACACCCGCGGCTTGAGGAGCAGTCGCTCCGACCGGAATAGTCCAGGCTCGCACTTCTTTAACACCGGCCGTAAAGTAAGTAGCCAGGTTTAGCAGTCGATAACCGGCTCTAATGACACGGTTCAGGCCTGGCTCTTTCAATCCCATTTCCATGAGGAAGTCTTCTTTTTCATCATCTTCCAATTGTGCAATCTCGGCTTCGAAAGCGGCACAAACCGGCACGACCACAGCCCCCTCTTTTTCGGCAAAGGCACGCACTTGGTCTAAATAGGGATTATTTTCAAACCCATCCTCGCGAACATTGGCGATGTACATCGTCGGCTTCATGGTGAGGAGGTGCAATTCCCTGACTAACGCTCTAGCTTCATCGTCCATAGGCAGCGATCGTGCCGGTTGACCGGAGTCGAGATGCTTCAGCAAATTTTCGATCAATTGCTTCCTTGCCAAATCCTCCTTGATTCCGGACTTTGCCGATTTCGCTACGCGCTGCAGAGCTTTATCGGCCGTAGCCAGATCAGCCAGCGTCAGTTCTGTATTGGTTATTTCGATATCCGATATAGGATCGACCTTGCCCGCTACGTGCACGACGTCCTCATCTTCGAAGCAGCGGACGACATGAGCAATTGCGTCGGTTTCTCGGATATGCGCGAGAAACTGGTTTCCTAGACCCTCCCCTTTGGAGGCGCCTGCGACTAGACCCGCAATATCGACGAATTCAATCGTCGTAGGTACGACACGTTCCGGCTTAACAATCTCCGCAAGTGCCTCTAAACGGGAGTCCGGCACGGGAACCACGCCGACATTCGGGTCGATAGTACAAAACGGATAATTTTCGGCCGCAATGGCCGCTTTTGTGAGCGCATTAAACAAAGTGGATTTGCCAACGTTGGGCAAACCCACGATTCCGCAGTGAAGCGTCATACGTGAATAATCTTAAGAGTCTGTAGATTGTTTACTGAGATTCGAGCCGATGGTACCGGTCTTCGAATCGAACGATGTCATCCTCGCCAAGATAACTTCCGGACTGTACTTCGACAATTTCTAACGGAATGGTGCCCGGATTCTCAAGACGATGTTTGATGCCAAGAGGAATATAGGTGGACTCGTTTTCTGTGAGAAGAAAGCTATCTTCGCCACGAGTTACCCGCGCCGTACCTTTGACGACGATCCAATGCTCCGCGCGATGGTGATGCATCTGCAGCGAGAGTGTCGCCCCCGGCTTAATTGTAAGGCGTTTGACCTGATAACGTGAGCCTTTATCGATAGACTCATAGTCACCCCATGGTCGATGAACTTTCGTGTGGAACACATGCTCCGATCTGTTGAGTTTTTTGAGGTACTCCGTAACTGCTTTAACATCCTGAGCTCTATCCTTGTGAGCTACTAAAATGGCGTCCGTGGTTTCGATCACCACGAGGTCGTCTATCCCAACGGCGGCTAGAAAGCGGCTTTGCGAATACAACAATGAGTTCCTGGTATCCTTGAGAAAAACGTCGCCAATCATAACGTTGCCATAATCATCCTGCGGTCTTATGTCACCTAGGGCGGGCCAGGAACCGAGATCACACCATCCCACATTCAACGACAACACGGTAGCCCGAGGGCTCTCTTCGGCTTGCACAGTCAACTTTTCGATCACCGCGTAATCGATCGAATCGCTGGGACATCGCGCGAATGCCTTCCGATCAACGCGGATGAAATCACCGTCGCGCTTGCTGGCCGATAGTGCCGCTCTGCAGGCATCGAGGATGGCAGGCTGATATCGACCAATTTGGTCCACCCAAGTCCCGGCTCGGATGACAAATATCCCGCTATTCCAAAAATAGTGGCCGGACGCTAGATACTCGGCCGCCGTTTTTGCATCGGGTTTTTCCGTGAAGCCGTCTAGAACGAATACTCCGTCTCCAAGTTCTGGTCCACGCCGAATATAGCCAAACCCTATTTCCGGCCTCTGAGCCACTACGCCAAAGGTCACGATGTCGCCTTTCGCGGCCAACTCTACCGCTTTCGACATCCGCGCCTGAAATTCCGATACATTTTCTACGTGATGATCCGAGGGTAAAACCACCAAAACGGGATCATGCTCTTCCTCTAAAGCTTGTAAAGCCGCGAGGGTTGCTGCCGGAGCGGTATTCTTTCCGGCCGGTTCCAGGAGAATAGTGCTTCCCTCTAAGCCCATTTGTCTAAGCTGTTCCGCCGCAATAAAACGATGCATTTCGTTGCAGACCACTATGGGCGACAGTAGCTCTAAATGGTTTCCCTGCGCGTCCGTGCTAAGGACCCGATAAACCGTTTCTTGAAACAGACTCTTATCGCCGAAAAAAGGCAGGAATTGCTTCGGGTAAGCTTCCCGCGAAAACGGCCATAACCGAGTGCCGGCACCTCCGGATAACACCACAGCCTGAACAGATATTTTCATGAGCTTTCCCTAAACGTTCATCTGAATAGCATGAGAGTATAGCTGAGGCGGCTTAGTCCTAGCTATCCCGGTTGTTTGCGTAGCTTGAATGTCCGCTGCTTACAAACGCTCACAATACTCGATGATTATCGGGTGATGGGGTTAATTGGTTTTTCGAATAACACAGAACTCCTATCTTCTCGGCTCTCGCGGCATCGGAGCACCGAAATCGAGCCGCCTCGCGATTATCATGACATGCGTTATACTGAAAAGATTCACTAGAATAAACAATAAGCCTCCCCTCCAATTCAGTTCAAACTCTTGGCACTCAGAAAAATTTTCAGCGGATCCGAAATCGGTTTTACTGCCAAGCCGAGATCCCATTGTCCCCTTTTTTCAATCGGGGCGATTCGAACCAGCTCGCAATCACGATCGCCTTTCCTGAGCCTGTTTTGGAAAGGCTTTCTATTTCTTAGCATTATGATCGTAGGAATTGGGAGTTCCTTCGCCATTTTGAATTACTTCTACCTGGAATATCAGTTTCAGGAACAACGCCAGCTCGATCGACGATTGCTAAGCAGGCAAGTTCAAGACTTACTGGACCGCTCGACCTCTCGTTTGCAGCAAATCGGTTCTTTACTGGCCTCGGTCGGCGGTTTCGCTTCCGCCTTAACCGGGGAGAACTCGGCCGGGTTGCAGAAAGCCGCTAATGTTTTCAGTGATTTTCAGTACGACCTAGACATAGAGCGTCTTGAGTTGTTCAAGCCGGACGCACAGCGATTCTGGCATTGGGGTACTACTACGCCATATCGGCAAGCGCCGCGCCCGGAAGAGCAGGCTACGGTTCTGCAGGTATTTCATGAAGAGAGACCCTTATCGCTGTTATCATGCGAAGAGCATTGTACCCTCAGCACTTACCAGCCGGTCTTATCCCAGGGGCGGATGGTTGGCGTGTTCAGCCTTACTCAATCTGTTGCGCAGCTTGCTGTAGAACATCGTTCATTGACTGGTTCAGACTTAGGTATCCTGATTGCAAATAGCGCCGAAGGCGATGCCAACTCTATTCCCAAATGGTCCATGCGGATCGCCGCCCTCACTCATTCGGATCTCTTTGCGCCATTTTTAAAGCATCTGTCGAAGCATTTTCCTAATGCGGTCATGGCCAGTGAGGACATCCTTCTTTGGAAGGACCGCTATTATGCGGTGGATGTAATGCCGCTGAAGGATTTACTTCAAGCGGAAGGATTGATTTTAATGATAAGCGACGTCACCGCCCAGGTGAGTCACATTAGACGGGCTACTCGGGATGGCATTCTGCTAAGCGGCCTAAGCCTTCTGACCGCTGAGCTGCTGTTGCTCCTGCTAATGCGTCTTCCGATTCGTCAACTTCGCCGATTGGCCGACACTCTCCCGATGTTGGCCCAAGGCGCCTATACCGAAGCTCGGCAGCGACTTGCGCATCGATCGTCTGGACTCAACGACGAAATCACAATTCTCAGTGCTACCGCCTTGACGCTGTCCCACCAACTTGAGGAGCAAGCACAAGCTATAACGTATAAAACCAGCGAACTTGCCGCCGAGCGCGATTTCGTTCAAGGACTTTTGGATACCGCTCAGGTCATTATCCTGACTCAAACAAATCAAGGACGAATTCTCACCGCTAACGAATTTCTGATACAGATTACCGGTTACAGCCAAAACGACCTTAACGGCAAGGATTTTCTTTCCATAATTTTGGAGAGCAAAATCGGCGACGATTTGGAGCACGCGTTGCTTGGCTTGTGGAATGGACAACGTAAACGCCTACAGCACGAGGCGGAATTATTGTGTAAAGACGGCACCCGCCGTTTCGTAGTCTGGGTGCATACCCGTCTCCACGAAAATAACGCGGAAGGCGTCGCGATTTTATCAGTCGGCCTCGACGTCACGGAGAGAGTCGAAGCGGAAAACCGCACTATGTGGCTTGCAAACCACGATCCTTTGACGGGGTTATATAATCGCCATCGCTTCCAGCAGGAATTAGAGCGGCAATTTAGCGAAGCGGATAAAAACGGCACTCAGGCCGCCGTCCTATTTTTCGATTTGGATTATTTTAAGGAAATTAATGACACTAGCGGTCATCTTGCCGGTGACGAGTTGCTCCGCAAAATAGCGCGAGAACTGAAAAATCGTGTGCGCAAAACCGACATCGCCGCAAGGCTGGGAGGCGATGAATTTGCCGTTCTAATGCCGAATCAGACGGCGGAAGGCGCGTTGGCATTCGCCAATCTGCTTAATCAGCGACTCACCGAACGTCCGGCCGAAATCCAGCAAAAGATCTTCCGGATTTCGGCAAGCATCGGCATCGCCATGATTCCGGAGCACGGAACCGTCATAGATGAGGTTATGGCGAATGCCGATCTCGCCATGTATCAGGCGAAAGATCGCGGTCGCGGCCGGGTCCATCTATTTTCTTATGATGACCAATCCAAACAGCGAATTAGCGAACGTACATTGTGGAAACACACCATCCAGGAGGCACTCGCAACACGTCGGCTGGTATTTCATTATCAACCGATCGCTGTCATCAACGGGCGCCAAATCCGTTTTTTCGAATCTTTGATACGTCTGAAACGCTCAGACGGTTCGTTAGTTTCACCGGCAGAATTTCTAGAATTCGCTCAACTAACAGGCCTTATCAATGAAATTGACCGCTATGCTGTTGAAGCAAACATACGCTTATTAACGGAATTTGTTGAACGAGCTCCGGCAGGCGCTATTCACGTGAATCTTTCCGGTTCCGCCTTGACTAACCGCGATTGGACTATCGCTTTAAAATCCGCGTTAAAAAATAACACCTTAAAACCTGAGCAATTGATCTTCGAAATTACCGAAACGGCGGCCATTGCCGATTTCGGAACTGCAAAGGAAATCATGGAAGAGCTGGCAGCTCTCGGCTTTCGCTTCGCTATTGACGATTTCGGTGCGGGGTTCGCTTCGTTCTCCTATTTAAGGCACCTGCCCGTGAAGTTCGTCAAAATCGACAAGAGTTATGTCACTAACTTAATCGACAATCCTCAGGATCGAGCGTTTGTTTCAGCTATTACAACGCTTGCTCATGGGAATGATATCGAGGTCATCGCCGAAGGTGTGGAAAATGAAGCTACTCTGATTGCACTCGGCGAATTAGGAGTGGATATGGCGCAAGGCTATTTTATCGGCCGCCCGGCACCACTCGCAGGTGATTGAACTACAGCCCGCCGATCAACGAACCGAGTTGTTCAACTATCCTCTGCACCGCGCCCTGATTCGACGAGACGAAACGTTTCCCGTTATCGCCGATTTCTCTACGAAGCGATTCGTCGTTCAACAAACGCCCCGTCCAAAGCGCTAATTCCTCGGCATTCTTCACCTCGATCCCGCCGCCGCTCTCCTTGAGCTTGCAGCCGATCTCGGCGAAATTAAACATGTATGGCCCGAACAGGACTGGCAATCCCGCGACAGCCGGTTCCAGCACATTGTGGCCTCCGATGGGCACCAAACTGCCACCGACGAAGGCAACGTCCGAAGCGGCGTAAAAACCGCGCAATTCGCCTAAGGTATCGAGCAAAAAAACGTCGACCGATTCGTCACAGGGCTTATATTCACTCCTGAGCCGAGTCGCTAAATTCATTTTCTTGCATTCCGCAACGACATCGCCAATGCGGTGGGGATGTCGCGGCGCAAGAACCAACAACAGCGCTGGAAACCGTCCTCGAAGTGCGCTGAAAGCCGTGAGAATTTGGCTTTCTTCGCCGGGATGTGTACTACCTGCGATAAAAATCGGGCGTCCACCGAAAACCGTATTACGCAAAGCTTTGGCGTGATCTTGTACGTCGGCCGATAGTTCTGAGTCGAATTTGATATTGCCGGCTACGACCACGGATTCTGGATTGGCACCTATCGCCACGTACCGTCTTGCATCGTCTACCGTTTGAGCGGCTAGCAGGCGGACGTAAGAGAGGCTTGTGCGCGTTAGGGAGCGAAGCCTGAGATAACCGCGCGCCGATTTTTCCGAGAGACGACCGTTAACGATGGCGAGTGGTATGCCTCGTTTTCCACAAGCGCGATAGAGATTTGGCCAGATTTCCGTCTCCAACACCACCGCAAGTACAGGCCGGTAATGGCCGATAAACCGATCGACACAATCGGGTAGGTCATAAGGCAAATAAACGTGGCGTGCTGTATCGCCCAGAACCTCTCGGATACGTGCGGAACCCGTTGGCGTCGTTGCCGTAACGAGTATAGTTCGTGCCGGAAAACGATCTTTAATAGCGCGAATCAGAGGAAACGCTGCTTCCGCTTCCCCAACGGAAACCGCGTGAAACCAAATCACACCGGATTCCGGTTCCGAATCATAGATGGCCAGCCTCTCAAGCCAGCGCTGAGAGTAACTCGGCTGCTTACGTCCCCGCCAAAAGAGACGTCCGAGGATGGCTGGCGCGAGGAGATAAAACAGCGTTGAGTAGATTAGCCTCACTGGGCTGGTGGAAGAGCGACGGTCCACATGGTCGGCAAAACCATGTGGACACGACTTAACCTTTACTCAGGGACAACAGAGAGCGCGACATGGGCCACCACATCGCTGTGTAATTGCACGGCGATCTCATAATCGCCCGCTTGACGAATCGGACCCGACGGTAAGCGAACCTCGTGTTTTTGGAGGCTAACACCGGCGGCAGTCACGGCGTCGGCAATATCCTTGGTACCGACGGAGCCATATAACCGCCCTTCTTCGCCCGCCTTCTGAACGATCTTTACGGCAAGTTTACCGAGGGTCTCGGCTCGAGCTTGAGCCGCAGCCAAGTCGTCGGCAGCTTTCTTCTCGAGCTCAGCACGTCTCTTTTCGAATTCAGCCAATTTTTCAGCGGTAGCCGCGACGGCTTTGCCCTGAGGAATCAAAAAATTCCGGCCGTAACCAGGTCTGACGGCGACTTTGTCACCCAGATTCCCGAGACCTGCAATCTTTTCTAAAAGAATAATTTCCATCGTCGAATGCCTCGATAGTTTTAGCGTTCTTTTAATAATTACAACAACAATGCAGCTTAGCTTGGCAATAGCCTTTCTCGCCAATCAAGCCACGGGTCGCTTAACCCGACCAATGCAATTGGCACGATAATATAAGGAACGAATAACAGCGTTATATAAGTTCCGACCAGCCACACCTTCCACGACTTATTCCGGGAAACCAATGCATGGAGCACCGAAAAGCCGACCAGTAGACATAACGCGAAAAGCGGAAGGCTCAGATTCAAGGCGACCACCGCCACATCTTCACTCGCAGTTAAAGCAGCTATCAGCATGCCCATCCCGGCGAAGGGAAACGCCGCATGCATACGAAGTTCTACAAATTCCGAACGGAATCCGCCCGGATTAAATAGCACGGCTTGCCACCAACGCGCGATCAGCAAGCTTAATACCAGGCTAACCACCAAGCTGGCGGAAACAGCCCCGGTCATGTAACGCGCAGCTACCGCCGCGAACGCGTTCCAGAACTGATCCGTATCGAAGTCCGGGGGAGCGTTATCCAACATTGGCCTGAAAAACCGCTCCAAGCCTTCGCGCCAAAGGGAAGAAGGATCTGGATAAAGCCAGTAGACCGACCCCGCCATGAGAATGCCCACGACGGTCACGAATCCGAAAGCCGTAGATAGCCTGCCCGATTCGCGGAGGATCACCGCTGTGAGCCACATGGGGAGCCACAGGAGAAGCCCGTAGCCTACCGCATCAGCTACGCTACCGATAAGGAAGCCGCCTAAAGCACCCAAGGTCGCGACGGACGCAGCCATTATCACTGCACCCTCGTATGCGCCTTTTCGCAGTGTCGGAAGTCCTACGACTGCCCCAGCTAGAAGACTGAAGAACGGAATGCGCCAAGACATGAGAGCCAAAATGCAGACCGCAAATACGGCCTGCACCCGCCCTTTCATGATAAAGGCGGCCAACGCACGCATGGCCAGGTCGCGCCTCTGCCGGCACCAGCCCCGCTTATTTGTGGGCGTCGGTATACGGCAACAGCGCTAAGAAACGCGCCCGCTTGATCGCGGTGGCGAGCTGCCTTTGGTATTTGCCCTTGGTTCCGGTAATCCGGCTCGGAACGATTTTGCCCGTTTCGGAGATATATTCCCTAAGCACGTCGAGATCTTTGTAATCGATCTCTTTAACGCCCTCGGCGGTAAATCTGCAATATTTTTTACGCTTGAATTGGCGAACCATAAAAGACCTTTTCTGGATTAAGGTTGTCGGGATGCAAACTGAAATCAGGGAACGGCGTTGGCTTTATGCCGCTCCCCGCCTCAGGTTTCCGATGACGCTTCGTCGCCACCCTCTTCGTCGGCGCTCGCAGCACTTTCTTCGGCTCGTTCTGCTTCAGGTTCGGATTGGCCGGATTTTGCCATAGGCGAAGGCTCGGTTATCGCCTCGTCGCGACGAACCGTCATGCTGCGTAATACGGCATCATTGAATCGGAACCCACTTTCCAGTTCATCAAGGGTCTGTTGGTCGCATTCGATGTTCATCAACACATAGTGTGCTTTATGAACCTTATTGATGGGATAGGCTAATTGCCGACGCCCCCAATCTTCCAGGCGATGAATTTTTCCGGCGCTGGATTCGATCATGGTGCGGTAACGATCCACCATGGCGGGAACTTGCGCGCTTTGATCCGGATGGACCATAAAAATGATTTCATAATGTCGCATATCTGCTCCTTATGGATTGAACAGCCTTCCGCACGCTGCGGTAAAGCAAGGAGTGGCGGCTTCAGGGCCGCCAACTGGAATCGGGGATTGTAATGCGTTACCCGTTAGCTTACAAGCCGATGAATTGTGAGAAAACGGCAACCGGGAGCCTGCTTTACCAATTCCGTAGCCGACTTGACGTTGCGGCTAGGGTCTCTGAAAGGGTGCCGGTGCGTAACAGACGTCTCCGTGACTAATACGGGGTCATCTTTTCAGCGTAGCGACATAAGGCGTCATCGAACTCATGCATATAAGTTGAGCAAGCCGTTAGCCGCCACGGCTCGCCCCGAATCGGTCATAACACTTTCTTTTTTCTCTGAAACAGGCTCCGAAAAAGGCCGGTTCCTATCGCCAAAACGTGACTGTTGATTGAAATCGAAGGACCGGCCTCTTCCATCCGACGATTCCGATGGGACCATCACATTGACGTCGACCAGAGAAATCTCCTGAGCGCCGAGCATTTCCCGCAGCTTGGGAACGGCGGCTTCGATGGCCTCCCTAACGGAGGCGTGGTGGGTCGCGAAATGAATGGTGGCTTGGTCCTGATCCATCTGGATGCGAATTTCCAAAGGTCCTAAGTGGGCAGGATTGAGCCTGATTTCGGCGGTCTGCAGGCTTTTATCGGTCATCCATATGATGCGCTCCCCCAGTCCCTCCTGCCATCCGGATTCATTCAAAGGCTTGTCGAGCCCCGGCACCGAATCGCTGGCGGCAACCATCGTGGAAAGCCGCGAGGCGGAAGGCATCGTCTCCAAAGGAAAAGCAGTTTCCATCGAAGGCTCGATTCCATTAACGGAAGCGGCTGTCAATGCAGATAATTTTTTATCGAGCTGAGAAAAAAGGCTTTCGCTTATTCCATGCTTGATCGAGTCCTTGCCGTTCGATTCAGCAGCAAGTAACTGCGATAATAGGGCATCCGGATCTTCTACTCCCAATGATGCTGTCCGGGATGAGTTCCCTTCTGCTGGTTTCGAACTGATTCCTTCCTTTTGAGGCGGAGATGGAATCTGCTCTCCGCGCATCACACTTTCATTGACGTAGGCATTCAACTCGCCATTCGACAAATCGCTTGACGGGAACGCCTGACTTAGATCGGCAGTACCGCCGCCCAGCGAAATTTCTTCACCCATTACCTCCTGCCTGTTCCCGAGCGTCTGAGGCGACTGAAGCGCCGCCGCGTTTTCAGCGAATGCTTGTGGCGTCGGCGCTTCGTCGCCGATCGAACCAGGAAATTTGGTCTCCGCAGACGCTGACGGAACCATATAGGCGGCGAGCGCCGCCAACAGCGGGTCGGCCGCAAGTTTTTCCGACTCCGAATCCCCATCGGGCGGCGCGGTTCCAGGCAACGGCTTGCCCTCATCCGGCAAGCCGTTGCCGCCCGGCACCCCCGCACACGCACATTCCCGGAGCTGCTGAAATGTCTCGAGATTGGATACATATTGAAGAAGTTCCTGTAGCGGATCCGCGCGTGATTCGTTCTTTTCCGCCGAGGCAATTACTGGACTCTCTCCGCTGGCATAGGTCTGAGTGCCGCCCTTCATCGCTTCGAATTGCCGAACCAGCGCCGCGAGAAAGGCGGCCGGATCCGCCTCGCTTTCCGGTGCGGCACTACGGACAAGCTGTGCCAATTCGAGAATGGAAGCCGGTGCGGCCGATGCTGAAGTGATCGAGTTATTGATGCTCATGTCCTAAATTCCGAGTTCGGATGACCATTTTAAGCAAATCGAGCGCCAAAATGGCCGAAACGAACTCATATGAATACGGTCAAGATACCGCTGTTCGAACGGCGGCTCGCTCTTTCATCCTGCTCCGCTTGTTGTTTCTTTTCCTCCAGGCGGCTCTCTTCCGTGAGCGTATGTTCAAGAACTTTCTTGATGCCCAGAGTGCGCTGGCGTACGGCATCCCATTCGGCCTGACGGCTTTGAAGCTCTGCTTGCACCGCATTAACGGCCTTTTCCTGATCGGCGATCGCGGTATTGATCTTTGCCAGAAATGTCCGGTATTCGATCAGCTGACGCATTCCGAGGCCTTCGCTTCCTGATCGCTGAAACTGAGCGGAATAATTGTCTCGAAAAGCGATGAGGCTGCTGAGATTCCGTTGCGCGGATTCCAGCTTTCGCCGGCTTTCCCCCAGAATCAGAGCCATTTGCTTTTCCCGGGACTCGGCGAGTTCCAAAACCGGTTTCAAGCGCTTCGATCGTTTCATACCTTAGTCCTGTCCGCTGAATTTGTGAGGCATGACGGGTGTCATTAGGAGGACGCGCCCAGTAATTTTTCCAAATCGTTGAGACCTCGATCGAACCCGACCGCCTCATGCAGATCTTGTTGCAGAAAGCTCATAATCCCCGGATTCATCGCGATGGCTTCATCGATACGCGGATCCGATCCCTTGTGATAAGCTCCCACACTGATCAAATCGCGATTTTGCTGATACATGGAGTATAGGCGTTTTAAGCGTCTGGCGAGCTGCATATGCCGTTCATCGGCAATGTCCGTCATCACGCGGCTGACCGATGCCTCGATATCGATGGCGGGATAATGGCCCGAGTCCGCCAATGCACGGGACAGCACGATATGTCCGTCCAATATTCCGCGCGCCGCATCAGCGATGGGATCGTTGGCATCGTCGCCTTCGGTGAGCACGGTATAGAAGGCGGTAATGGAACCTTCCCCGTCATCACCGTTTCCCGCCCGCTCCACGAGTTGCGGCAATTTCGCGAATACCGAGGGAGGATAGCCTTTAGTAGCCGGCGGCTCGTCGATGGCCAACGCGATTTCGCGTTGCGCCTGCGCGAAGCGGGTCAGCGAGTCCATCAGGAGCAAAACATCAAGACCCCGGCTGCGGAAAAACTCTGCAATACTCGTAGCCAACAAAGCGCCGTGCAGGCGCATCAAAGGCGGGTAATCCGCCGGAGTTGCCACCACTACGGCCTTGGCGCGTCCTTCTTCTCCCAGAATTTTCTGGACGAATTCGTTAACCTCCCGGCCCCGCTCGCCAATCAGGCCCACCACGACCACATCAGCGTTCGTGTACTTGGTCATCATACCAAGCAGGTTACTCTTGCCGACGCCGGTTCCCGCAAACAGCCCTAAGCGCTGTCCGCAACCAACGGTAAGCAAAGCATTGATCGCGCGGACCCCGACATCCAAGGGTTCGCGGATCGGCTTCCGGGTCAGCGGATTGATCGTGCTTCCGGTGAGCGGCATCGAACCATCGGTTAGCACTGGCCCCTTTCCGTCCAAGGGCTTTCCGGCTCCGTCCAACACGCGTCCGAGCAAACCGAACCCCACTCGCACGGAAGACGTTTTGGTCAGCGGTATGACTCGGCAATCCGGCTCCAAACCCTGGAGATCGCCGGTCGGCATCAAATAAATCCGTTCTCCGGCAAAGCCGACCACCTCGGCCTCCACACCCCTACCATGCGCCGTTTTGACCAGGCAGCGGGCTCCGACGGCCGCTCGACAGCCGACGGCCTCCAGCGTGAGACCGACCATCCGGCTCAGCTTGCCTTCCATCACCAATTCCAGCGGCTCGTTCAGCCGTGCGCGGTAAGCCATCAATTTTGTAGCCCAAGACTCGTTAAGTCTCGGTGGCGGGGTGAGATCGGTCATGGTCGATCCTCGTCTCGTTCGCCACCGAGCAAACGAGCAATTACCGATGCAAGGCGTTTTTCGACTGTGGCGTCGATGTGAGACGTGTCGGTGGTTACCCGACAGCCGCCGCGGGTCAATAGCGGATCTTCGACGATCTTCCAGCGCGGCCCCAGCTCGTCCAACGCGAGTGTCGACCGAATCAGTTCTGCATCATCAGGATGCAGGTGGAGCCCGATTTTTCGCGCGCCCGAGGGTAAGATCGCCATGGCCTCGCGAACCACGGCAATGATCTCGCCCGGCTCGGTTTTCAGCTCTCGCCGAACGAGTTGCTTTGCGACGGCGATCGCCAAAGCGAGCAATTCCTGTTCAACCTGATCATCCACTTGCGCAAGCGGCTCGCTCAAGCAGTCGATCAACGCTTGTAAACGCTGAGCCAAAGAAGCTGCGTTTACGCGCCCCTCCTCGTACCCCTGACGGTAACCTTCTTGGCGGCCGTCGCGATAGCCTTGCTCCGTACCCTCCTTATAGCCTGCAGCGCGGGCTTCCTCATACGCTTGCTTCTGCATCGCTTCGATTTCTTCCGCCGTAGGCATTGCGGGATATTCCGCTTCCTCCTCGACCACGACGACCGGAGGCTCTTCCTCGGGCTCGCCCATGACCGGCAGTTTCCACGGTGCGAGTGAAGCGAGCTCCTCAGCCGTAAAGCCCTTAAATAAGCTCATCGCTACCGCCTAGTGAAAGCTCACCTGCCTCCGCCATGCGGCGGGCGATGGCGAGAATATCTTTTTGCGCCGATTCGACATCGCTTAACCGCGCCGGAGGAGCCGCCTCCAGATCGTCGCGTAGCATCTCCGCCGCTCGGCGGGACATGTTGCTGAAAATCTTTTCCTTCAGAGCATCGTCGGCACCGCGAAGGGCGAGCAATAACGAATCTGTGGAAACCTCGCGAAGTAAGGTCTGGATGCCGCGATCATCGACGTCGACCAGATCGTCGAATACAAACATCTTGTCTTGGATCTTTTGGCTGAGGTCGGGATTGACTTCGCTGATCTGATCCATGATCGAAGCTTCGACGGTGCTCTCGATAAGATTGAGGATATTGGCCGCCGTTTCGATGCCGCCGAGTGTCGACGATTTGACATTCGCATTGCCGCTGAGCTGCTTGTCCATGATGTCATCGAGCTCCCGAAGAGCCGCCGGCTGCACACCCGTGAGCGTGGCAATCCGCATGATGAGATCAGGGCGCGACCGCTCCGGAAGGTAATTCAGGGTTTCGGCGGCTTGATCACTGTCCAGCAGCGACAAGATGATCGCGACAATTTGGGGATGCTCGAGCCGTATCAGGTCGGCAATGGCGCGAGGGTCCATCCATTTGAGCTGCTCTAAGCCTTTGCTGTTGCGGCCCAGCAAGATACGGTCACAGACGCTGCTGGCCTTATCCGACCCCAAGGCTTGGGTAAGCAGATTGCGGATATATTCCTCCGAATTGATGCCCAGCGCGGTCTGGTTCCGAATATCATCTACAAATTTCCCGAGGACGTCCTCCACCATACTCATGGTGATGTTGCGAAGCTCAGCCATGGCTGCGCCGATTTGTTGAACTTCCTTGGGCGACATGTGCTTGAGCACTTCCGCCGCCCTATCCTGCCCGACCGTCAGGAAAAACAACGCCGCTCTCTGCGGCCCGTCCAGTTTGGTCGACTCCGCCTCAGCCATTCACATTCATCCAGTTCTTGATGACCTGCGCGACGCGTTTGGGATCTTGATCCACTGCCCGTTGTGCGAACGCTACGCGTTTTTCATGGTTTTCCGGCGCCTCCAGCATTAGTATCTCTTCGTCCTTGGCCTCTTTAGAAATATCGTGGGAGTCACGTGCTTCAGAGATAACTCCGTCTTTGGCGCCCGAATCCGCCACATCATTCGCATCGGCACCTGACGCTTCGCCACGCCCGACGAGACCTTTTACCGCCGGCCTAAGCACACCAAAGATCAGTACAAGTACGACTAGGGCAGCCCCGGCCTGCTTAACCAGCGACCAAAACCAGTCCTGTTCCCAAACAGGCGCAACGGGCAGGTTTTCAGTCTCCATTCGAAAAGCCGCGTTGGTGACGGTAACCCGATCTCCGCGAGCGGCATCGTAGCCTACGGCCTCCTTCACCAGATTGGTGAAACGGGTCAGATCCTCTTCGCTATAGGGTTGAAGAGCTACGCCATTATCGGCCTGTGGGATATGTTGATAGTCCACCACGACCGCCGCAGTGATGCGCCGAACCACACCGGCTCCGAGGCGGGAATGACTGATGGTTTTGTCCAGCTCGTAATTGCGCGTGGCACTCTTGCTCGTGCTGAGAGGAGGCTCCAAAGTCTTTTGCCCAGCTTGGCCGGGTGCTGCAGCGCCGGTTGTTTCAGGCGCGACACCGGCGGGCGGCGGTTGATTGGATAATGCCCCGGGTACGCCCTGCGCCGCCGAACCCTTGTTTTGCTCCTCGCTGGTCTGTTCGCTGCGCAACGCGGGCAAATCCGGGTTGTAGACTTCCTGCGTACGTTCGGTGACGGTGAAGTCGATATCTGCGGTGACCTGAGTACGCAGGCCATCTCTCCCGACCACCGGGCTCAAAATGTTTTCGATGCGTTCGATAAGATGCTCCTCGACTTGTTTTTTATAGTCGAATTGCTTGGCATTGAGATAAAGGTCGTTGTCCTTGGTATTGAGCAGATGGCCGCGTTGATCGACAACGGTGACTTGCCCGGGCTCCAATTGCGGTACGCTGGAGGCCACTAGATGGACGATAGCCTCCACCTGTCCCGGCTCCAATCCGCGTCCGGAATGCAATTCAACCATTACCGAAGCGCTGGATTTCTTAGGTTGCCGCACGAATACCGATTCCTTCGGCAAAGCAAGGTGGACCCGAGCCGATTTGACATTGCGAATGGTCGTGATCGAGCGCGCGATTTCCCCTTCCAAAGCGCGCTGGTAGCGTGCGCTCTCCACCATTTGGCTCGCACCGAAACCCGACTGCTTGTCCAGGAGTTCAAAGCCGGTGCCGCTTTCCTTGGGCAAACCCATCCCGGCCAGTTTTAGTCGCACGGCATGTACCTGATCGGCGCGAACCAAAATGGCACCGGTCGTCGGTTGGATCTGGTGTTCTATGTTGAGTTTTTGCAGCGCTTCGACGATTTCGCCGCCTTCCTTCTCCTCCAAATTAGAGAATAAGGTTGCATATTCGGTTTTCTGCGCCCACAACAGCACGGCAATCGCTGTCGCAACGGTGAGCGCGAGCGCGGCAATCAGCCCGATTTGCCGGCCGCGCGGCATTTGCATCCAGCCTCGGAGCACCGGCGGCACTTTGTCACTCTGAACGACCGACGCTTGCCCCCCCGGCACCAGGTTTTTGCCTTCACTTTGACTGAGTTCCATCTGGCGCTATCCCGTCAATTCTGCGTTACATGGGCATATTCATGACGTCCTTGTAAGCCTCTACCAGCTTGTTCCTGACCTGTACCATGGCCTGGAACGACAGGCTGGCTTTCTGCAGCGAGATCATCACTTCCGAGAGGCTAGCGTCGGTCGCACCGGACTCGAAGGCTTCTGCCAATTTGTTGGCTTGTTGCTGAGTTTCGTTGACCTTGTCGATCGAATCTTTGAGCAAAGTGCCAAAATCGACTGCGTTATCGGCCGGCAATGCAGTGCTGCGGGCCTGATCCCGCATGATGCGCATCTGCGTGAGAACTTTGTTGATATCGAGCTCGCTCATGTTATGCCCGGTTTCTTGTCACTACGCCCATAAATGCATCATTTGCGCCAACATTACACAGCAGCCAAGTACCCGGCTTCACGCAACTTGGCGAGCTTGTAGCGAAGCGTCCGTTCGCTGATGCCCAGCCGCTCCGCCGTCGATTTACGGCTGCCGTTTTGCTCCTTCAAGGTCTCCAGAATGATCTTTTCCTCGATAGTACGCAGTCCGTCCACCAGCGTTTCAGCAGGCGGTGAATCGGGCGCTGCCGGAATCCCGTCACTGCCGTAGATATCATCTTCGAACGCCAGGTCTTCTGACGTGATACGGCTGCCCGATTGAAGTATCAAGGCCCTCTGAATCAAATTGCCCAATTCCCGCACATTCCCCGCCCACGAATAAGCCAACAGGCGGTCGGCAGCCTCCTTGCTCAATTCCGGTAATGGCTTGCCGCTTCGCCAATGACGTCGGACAAAGGCTTCCGCCAGCGGCAGAATGTCGTCTCGCCGCTCCCGCAACGGCGGGATAGTCAGAGGAAATACGCTTAACCGGTAATAGAGGTCTTCCCTGAAAAGCCCTCGGCCGATCCATTCCTTCAGGTTTCGGTTGGTCGTCGCCAGTACGCGAACATCCAGAGCGAGCGGTTTGCGTCCGCCTAGACGCTCGACCTCGCGCTCCTGAAGTACCCTTAGCAATTTCGCCTGCAAGGCCTGATTCATCTCGGATATTTCATCGAGCAGCACAGTGCCGCCTTGGGCCATCTCGAGCTTTCCGGGCACGGTTTGAGTCGCTCCGGTATAAGCGCCTTTCTCGTAACCGAAAAGCTCCGCCTCGAGCATGTTTTCGGGGATTGCGGCGCAGTTGATGGCCACGAAAGGTCCCTTGTGCCGAAGAGAACTCTGGTGGATATAACGGGCGAGCACTTCCTTGCCCGTCCCGCTTTCGCCCTGGATCAATACCGTAGCGTCGGATTTTGCGATTCGCGCCGCCAAGCCGAACAGCTTTTTCATGGCAGGGCTTTCGATCACTCGCCCATCAATCTTCGCGAGCTCCGGCAAAATTCGGCGGGAGACTTGCTCGACCAGCGTTTCTGCCGCGAAAGGCTTGACCAGATAATCGCAGGCTCCGGCCTGCATGGCCTGAACCGCGTTCTCGATCGTGCCGTAAGCGGTCATGAGGAGAACCGGAATGTCGGGATAATCCGATTTGATCCGTTCGAGCAGACTCAGCCCATGCAGTTTAGGCATCTGCACGTCGCTGATCACCAGCCTCACCCGCGACTCTGCCAAGTTGGCGAGTGCTTCCCGTCCGTCCTGGGCGGAAATCGTCCGATAACCGGCGAGCTCCAAAGTGTCCGTTAACGCCTCCGACAAGGAGGGATCATCCTCAACAATCAAAATGTCAGCTTGCTGCATCGTGTTCTCCGGTATAGGCGGTGCGGCCGGAAAGATCGGCCGGCAAGGGCGTGCCGCCCGGTCTTAAAGGCAATCGAATATGAAAAGTCGAACCACGCCCTGACGAGGACTCGCACCAAATTCGCCCGAGATGCGCTTTGACCACGTACTCGGCGATCGCCAGCCCAAGGCCGGTGCCGTTGGCCCGTGTGGTGAAAAACGGCTCGAAAATCCGTGCTCGGATGTCTTCGGCAATACCCGGACCGTCATCCTTCACGCTGATGTCCAGGTATCGGGGATCGGGCCGATCCGCGACGACCGTCACGCAGCCCTCTTCGGCCATAGCGTCGACGGCGTTGTTGACCAAGTTGATCAGCACGCCCAAAAGCGCATCGCCGTTGCCGTGCAGGCAGTCGTCATCGGATCGGTTAATCGCAGTGAAACGTACCGACTTCCCCTGCATCAACGGCTCACAGTTTTCTACGAGTTTGGTCAGCAGCTCGCTGATCGAAAACTGTTCCTTAGCTAATGTTCCCATCCGGGCGAACGTCAGCATATCGTTGACCTGACGCTCCAAATGATGAAGCCGTTCTGTCAGCTTGGCTGCAAATTTGGAGCGTTGGGGAACGTCGAGATCGCACTTTGCAAGATGAGAGGCATAAAGCAGCGCAGTGGCTAAAGGCGTACGCACTTGATGGGCAAGGCTCGCCACCATTTCTCCCATCGCTGAGAGTCGCCTTTGATGATCCGCCCACTCCTGAAGTGAACGCATTTCCGTGACGTCCGTCAGAAGCACGATCTGCCCCGGTTCATCGCCGAGCGAGCTGAGCGTTAAGCTGATCGTTTTACCGTTGGGCAAGAGTCTTTGGTGGGGATTCTCGACGACCGGCAAAGAATTCAAGACATCTCGCCAGACACGCCCTAATAATGGTTCGCCGAGAAATAGTCCGGCCACCGGGTTGTGTTCGATGATCAGACCGCGGTCGTCGATCACCACCACGCCGCCCGGGAGAGTCTTCAGGAGCAACTGGAGGCGGTTGGCCAGTATTTCCTTTTCGGCCAAGGTCTTGAGCCGCTCGCTTCGGGCCGCCGCTAGCTCTTCGTTGAGGCGGGCGACCTGAGCTTCGAGGTCGAGATAGGATTGGGTTAGATTTTCGGAGAGCGCGTTGAATACCTGGAAGGCATCCTGCAAGCGCTTGGCATGGTCGAAAACTTGATTGCCCAAGGGAATGCCGAATCCGGAAAAGTTGAACCTGATCGGCAACAAGCAATCACAGTGCCACTTTATAGCCCTGAAAATACAATAGCTTAGCCGGCTCGCTTTCGGGTGGCCGTCAAATTACTGTCGTTTCTTCTCCTCGCAAGCCGTATTTGCGCAACTTTTCGACTAAAGTCGTGCGGCGCATCCTGAGAAGATTGGCGGCATGAGCTACAACGCCGTTACATTCATCTAAAGCCTGTTTGATCAATTCGCATTCAAGATTATTCAGGTGCTCTCGCAAGTCCAAGCCTTCCCCCGGCAAACGGGCAAGCCCGAGTGCCTCACTTATGGGCGCGTTTTCTTCTGCCTTCGCCTCGTGCCTTGGCGCGGCATCTTCGGGCTTGACGTACTGTTGGAATTTTTCCGGCAAATCTGCTGCATCGACTACGCCGTTCGGATACAAAATAGCCAGACGCTCGATCAGATTGGCCAATTCCCGGACATTGCCCGGCCAGTGATATCGCTGCAAAACTCGAAGGGCCGCCGGAGTAAGCCGCATATCCCCTCTCTTCTCCGCTTTAAGACGGGCGGTAAGATCCTCGATCAAGGCCGGCACGTCTTCCAGTCGTTCACGTAGCGACGGCACTTCGATCGGAAAGACATTGAGACGGTAGTAAAGATCTTCCCTAAACCGGTTTCGGCCGATTTCCTCTTCCAGATTGCGGTGGGTCGCCGCGACGATGCGTACGTCACACTGAATGGTCTTATTGCTGCCGACTCGTTCAAAACAGCGCTCCTGCAAGACTCTTAAAAGCTTGACCTGCATCGACAAGGGCATGTCGCCGATTTCATCCAAAAACAACGTGCCGCCTTCAGCCATCTCGAAACGCCCTTGGCGGGAGCTGAGCGCCCCGGTGAAGGCGCCTTTTTCGTGACCGAAAAGCTCGCTTTCCAACAGCTCGCCGGGGATGGCGCCGCAATTCACGGGTACGAAAGGTTTGCTTCGGCGAGCCGAGTAATAATGTAGATTGCGAGCGATCACCTCTTTGCCGGTGCCCGATTCACCGAGAATCAGAACCGTTGCATCGGAAGGGGCAACCTGCTGAATGAGTTTGCGCGTGCGTTGGACGGCCACACTGGCGCCGGTCAGGCTGCGGAACAATTCCGATGGACGGACATTTACCGCTTCAGGCGCTCCCCGGCCGATTTTTTCGAGGCTGGCGTTCAAAGTAGCGTAATTGGTCGGCCAGGCCAATACGGCGGCCGCTCTGTTTTCCAGCCCGATGGGCAACGGTCTAGCCGGAGTTTTATCCATCACTAGGACGAGCGGCGCCTGCCTGTAAAGCTCGACAATCCTTAAAACTACCTTTTCGATGTTGTCATCCACGCAGACGAAGATTGCGCTGAATCCGGGTTCAGTCTCATCCCTGAGCGCATCCAGATCACACGCGATGACCTCGCAATCGAGAAATCTCAGAACGACACTGAGTTCGGTACATAAGACGCTATCCCTTCGAACCAATAAAATACGGCGCAAGCCCATCTAGTTTGTTCTCCAACGGCCCGGCGCTGGCATGTGAGTCGACCGGTTAGGATGTTGTGGTGAATATGCGACAACATACGAGTATGCAACAACATACGGGCTGAAAGTTTAGCCGTCAAAATATCGTCGTCAACAGAAGGTTTTCTTACATCGATGCCGAAAAGCATCAATTCAGGACGTCGGAAAGGGCTGCGTGAGCTACTTTTATCTTTTATCCAGACGATCCTGATGAGTCGCTAATCAGCGACACAAAAATCAGTGTGACAAAAATGAGACATAGAAATAGCGTGTATACTTTCGGCAACAATCGACTTTTGTAGTAAGGCGAGCTCTTTAATGGCCAAATTAACGCTCACATTCAGAGGCAAGTCACTCCAGGCCATCACGCTTAGGCTGGGCGAGATCGGCATCGGTCGCGACCCGTCGAATATTTTGCATATCGATAGTCTAGCCGTTGCGCCCCAGCACGCGATTATCGAGTCTACCGCTGAAAAAAATACCATTCGCGAAGTCGACAGCGACTTTCCTGTCTTCGTCAACGACAAAAAAGTCATCGAGCATGTACTCAGCCATGGCGACCAGATTACTATCGGCAAACATGTGATTTTTTACTCCAAGGACGAAGTCTTTCGATCGGAGAGGCAGGCGGACTCCGATGCAGAATCCGAAGTCTGGACGGACGCCGATACTAAATTTTTCGATGGCAGCTTGCAGGTATTGAACGGACGACAGATCGGACTGGTGATACCATTGAAAAAATCCTTGGTTCGTCTCGGAAAAGAGGGATCGGGCGTAGTGATCATCGCCAAGCGTAAGAGCGGGTATTATATTTCTCCTCTCGCTGATGGTACGTCGCTAATGGTCAACGACAAACCTGTAAAGGATCAAGCCGCGCTGTTGAACGACGGCGACATCGTTAAGGTCAATGAGTCCTTGATGCAATTCTTTCAAGGACCGCATGGAGTCTGTTAATGGCTAGCATCAGGCGTTCGGAAAAACGCCATTTTCATCGCGTGGCTCATGACGCGCCAGCCACACTGTCTTATAAAGACGAAAGCTTTCCGTGCAAAATACTGGACCTTTCTCTCAAAGGCTGCCTGATCGAGCTCGACTCGGATCGGCATTTAGATCCTGACGACGTCTACGAACTTCGCATCGATCTGAACGGGACGGTTCGAATCCTGATGGGCGTTTCCCTAACTCACCGTAGCGAAAGAAAGATCGGCTTTGTGTGCCGACAAATCGATCTGGACAGTATTTCTGCGTTGAAAAGGCTGGTCGAACTGAATCTGGGTGACGAGGAATTGCTCGAACGGGATTTGCAAGCCTTGGCGTCGAATTCGGACGATTAAGGCTCATAACGCAGCCAAAGCATCGCGCAAGCTTTTAATCGGCACAATTTCCAAGTTTTTTATACCGCCTTTCAGAATATTCTTGGCGGGCGCCAGGGCATGGGTAAATCCGTGTTTTGCGGCCTCCTTGAGCCGTTCCTCGCCGTTTTGAACCGGTCTGACCTCGCCGTTGAGCCCTAATTCCCCGAACACCACCCAGTCCTTCGGAATGGGACGATCCCGGTAGCTGGACACGACCGCCAAAGCCACCGCGAGATCTCCCGCGGTTTCGGTAAGCCGCAACCCACCCACCATATTGACGAAAACGTCCTGGTTGAACAAAGGAATTCCACCGTGCCGATGAAGCACCGCCAACAGCATGGCCAGCCGATTTTGTTCCATGCCCACGGCGACCCGGCGCGGCGTCGGCGAATGGGACTCGTCGACCAGCGCCTGAACTTCCACCAGAAGAGGTCGGCTGCCTTCGCGCATCACCATCACAACGCTGCCTGGGGCGTCTTCCTCGCCGCGCGACAAAAACAGTGCGGACGGATTGCGTACCTCCCTGAGGCCGGTTTCCGTCATGGCGAACACGCCAAGCTCGTTGACCGCGCCGAAGCGGTTCTTGAAGGCGCGGATGACCCGGAATCGGCTGCTCGAATCACCTTCGAAATAAAGCACGGTATCCACCATGTGCTCCAGCACGCGGGGACCCGCCAAAGCGCCTTCCTTGGTGACATGGCCGACCAGAAAGACGGTCGTTGGCGTCTGCTTGGCGTACCGGACCAACTGCGCTGCGCACTCCCTCACCTGAGCTACGGAACCCGGCGCCGATTGCAATACTTCACTGAAGGTGGTTTGGATCGAGTCGATGACCAGAACATCCGGACGACTCTCCGATGTGATCGCTAAAATTCGCTCCAGCGAGGTTTCAGCGATGATCTGCACGCCCGAACAAGACAGCTGCAGCCGTTTGGCGCGAAGGCTTACCTGCCGGATGGATTCTTCGCCGGTGACATAGAGCACTCGCTGATGCTCGCTCAAGGTGGCAAGAGTCTGAAGTAACAGGGTCGACTTGCCGATACCGGGATCGCCGCCGATCAGAATCGCGGAGCCGGTTACGAGTCCACCGCCCAAGACTCGGTCAAACTCTTCGATGCCGGTCGGCGTTCTGAGAATTTCTTCGGCTTCGACCTCCGCAAGCGATACGGGAGAGGTGGTTTCGCCGGCTCCCGCATAGCCCGAAAACCGCGAGATAGACGGTGCCACCCGATCCTCTACGCCTTCTACCATCGAATTCCAGGCACTGCAGGCCGGACACTGTCCGGCCCATTTGGTCTGGGCATGCCCGCACTCCGTGCAGCGAAATACGATCTTCCGGTCTTTGGTACGGCTTACGGCCACGGCTTGCCTCCACTGACTAAAGCGTTCACGTCTTGACGAAAATGCACCGTTACCGCATCGAAGCCGGTCTCGCGCATGGCGCTCAACCCCGCATCGAGAGGCATCACGTGATCGGGCGATTCGTCGCTGAAAAGATGAACGATCCACTGCTCTAAAAGATCCACGCGGTCCAGATCGGTAAACGTGCGGAAGTATTGCCTTACCTCTGCCTGAATAGACTGCAGGTGGGCCAGGGAGTCGTCCAGGGCATAACGGTCGCCGTTGACGAATACTCCTCCCGGCTTAAGAACCCGAAAAATTTCTTCGAGTACCCGCCCACGATAACCGTCCAGAAAATTGTGCAGCGTGTAGGCCGTGGCGACGATATCCATGCTCGCGGGTGGCATGTCAGAGAGATAGGACAATGCATCATTCTCAATCAATTTAAGGCGGCCACGCTCCAATGCGTCGGCCAAATTCCGCCGAGCCTGGCTCAACATGGTCGGTTCGTTGTCCACACTGGTAATGATGGTATCGGATCTCGCATGGAGAAGGTTTAACGTCGTCACGCCCGTACCGCAGCCGAGTTCCAGCAGATTTAACGATTCCGTCGGAACCTTGGGATTCCATCCGGCAACGAATTCGCCAACCCGGCGACTCATATCGGCCGCCGCGGGGCAGATCCGCTTGAGCATTTCGTATTCTTCCCCGATTGGGCCCGAAAAAAGTTTTTCAGCAGTCACTTCATTCATGATCGATCATTAAGAGTTATAAATTAAGCATCGGTTCACGGTTGATAAACGATGCGGTAAATCGCCCCGACTTTATCGTCCGATACCAACAGCGCCCCGTCGGGCATCTCCAAAATATCCACCGGTCGACCGAGAACTTTGCCGTTGGATCGCAACCAGCCTTCGGCAAAAATCTTGTCGTTTACCGGCTTTCCCCCACGGAATTCGACCATCACGACCCGATAACCGACCGGCGTGCTTCGATTCCAGGAACCGTGTTGGGCGACGAAAAGCTGCCCTCGATATTCGGCCGGAAATTGCTTGCCGGTATAAAAGCGCATACCGAGCGCCGCGACGTGGGCCGGAAACGTCCATGCGGGCGGCTCGAATTCGGCGCAGGATCGGTCCTTGCCGAAAGTCGGATCGGCGATATCCTTGCCGTGGCAGTACGGAAATCCGAAATGAAGCCCGAGCCTCGGCGCATGATTCAATTCGTCGGGCGGCACATCGTCGCCCATCCAATCGCGTCCGTTCTCCGTCAGCCACAGCTCTTTCGTTTCCGGATGCCAGTCGAAGCCCACGGTATTGCGGATGCCGCGGGCATAGATCTCGAAGTTCGAACCGTCCTTGTCCAATCGGGTCAGCGTCGCGTAAATCTCGTTCTTGGGACGACAGACATTGCACGGAGCGCCTACCGGGACATAAAGCTTTCCATCAGGCCCTACGCGCAGGTATTTCCAGCCGTGGTGCACGTCGTCGGGATAACGGTCGAAAACGATCTCGGGCTTCTGAGGATTCGACACCTGCCGCGCGATGTCCTTGAACTTCAGAATACGGGAAATCTCGGCAACATACAGATCGCCATCGGCAAAGGCGACGCCGTTCGGCATATTCAGATCCGAGGCCAACACCCGGACCTGATCGGCCTTGCCATCCCGGTCTTGATCGAGGATCGCATAGACTTTGCCCTCTTCCATACTGCCCACATATACCGTGCCGTCGTCCCCTAAGGCCAACGCCCTGGCGTTGGGCGTTCGGTCGGTGTAGACCGTGATGTGAAAGCCCGGAGGGAGCTTGATCTCGCTCAGCAGCGCTTCGGCCCGGATGTCACAACAAGCGGTCAAACCGAGCGCAAATGCCGTGAGTTTCAACCAAGAGCGTTTTCTTACATCCATACCTCTCCCACGATAAGCTGAACGATTGATGAAAGGGTTGCGGGGCAAGCGTGCGTATACGGCAAACGACTTGATTTTTAACGCGTCGCCTCCAAATATGGTAACACCCACGAATTTTTCCATAGGTGATCAACAACCATGCGCATATTTCTCTTCCTGCTTACCAATGCTGCGGTGCTGCTTCTGATCAGCATCGTCTTTCACGTCCTGGGGCTCGGCAACTTCCTCAGCCAGCGCGGCGTTCATCTGAATCTCGACAGTTTGCTCCTGATGTCCGCCATTATCGGCATGAGCGGTTCGTTTATTTCGCTGATGATGTCCAAATGGATGGCCAAACAATCCATGGGCGTCTATGTCATCGAGCAGCCCGCCAATCAGACCGAACGGTGGCTGGTCGAGACCGTCCGCCGCCACGCGCAACAAGCCGGCATCGGCATGCCCGAGGTAGGCATTTTCGATTCCCCGGAGCCCAATGCGTTCGCGACCGGCATGAACAAGAACGATGCCCTGGTGGCCGTCAGCACCGGTCTTATGCAGCACATGGGGACCGACGAGGTGGAAGCCGTTTTGGGACACGAGATCAGCCATGTGGCCAACGGCGATATGGTTACTTTGGGGCTCATCCAGGGAGTAGTGAATACGTTCGTCTACTTCTTCGCCTCGATCGCGGGACACCTTATCGACCGGGTGGTGTTCCGTTCGGAAGACGACCGCGGCGGGTACGGACCGGCCTATTATTTGACGCAAATGGTCGCGCAAATATTCCTCTCCATTCTTGCGACGATGGTCGTGATGTGGTTCTCCCGCTGGCGCGAGTTTCGCGCGGATGTCGGCGGTGCACGCCTCGCCGGTCAGAACAAGATGATCGGCGCGCTGAGGGCCTTGCAGCGAGCCCATGATCATAGAGATTTGCCCGGCGAGTTCGCCGCTTTCGGAATCAACGGCGGCTTGGGCTATGGTTTCAAGAAACTGTTCATGAGCCACCCTCCGCTGGAAGAACGCATCGCCGCTTTACAGACTCTGCGTTAACGCAAAGTGCCCTACCTGCCCGCCCGAGGAATCCAACCGGGCGGGCTTTTTTATTTGATTAACGACAGGACTACATCCATGAACGACGAATGGACGACCTTTCTGAGCGACAGCGTGACAGATCCCGATCTGCCGACAAAGGCCGAAGGGATGGCATTCTGCGGTTTGGCTGATTTAGGCTTGTTGCGGGTTTCCGGTGCCGATGCGGTGACCTTTTTGCAAGGCCAATCGACCTGCGATATCGCTGGTCTTACACCCGATAAATCGGGTCTTGGCGCTTTCTGTAACCCCAAAGGCCGAGTCATCGCGAGCTTCCGCATTTTCCGCCACGGCGAAAACTATTACCTCTTTGTGCCGACCGATTTGGTCGAGACGATATACAAGCGCCTTAAAATTTATGTGCTGCGCTCGAAGGTTTCCATAGAAAATCTGACGCCGCACTGGGGATTCATCGGGCTCTTCGGACCCGGCTCAGAGCTTCCCGATATTTCCGCTGCCGGCCAAAGCAGTGACGTGCTGACGGTTAGTATCGACCGAAGCTCTAAGCGCTTTTTGATTGCCGCAGAGGCGGATACCGCCAAGCGAATCTGGCAAGATCTCCGGTCTTCGCCGGATCTCGTCCTAGTCAAAGCCAGTGCTTGGCGCTTGAAAAATATCGAAGAGGGGCTTCCGAGCGAAACTCAAGCCACCAGCGAAGAATTCCTCCCGCAAATGCTCAACGTGGATGTCTTGGGAGGCATCAGCTACCGAAAGGGGTGCTATACCGGACAAGAGGTTGTAGCCCGAACGCACTTTCTCGGAAACCTGAAACGCCGCATGTTTCGTCTGCGGACGATCGGCGAGCGCGAGCCCGAACCGGGCGATCCGCTCTATCAGTCGGGCGAAGCCGACGGACAGCGGATCGGGCAAGTCGTCGCAGCGGCAGCCGAAGCGGAACAGAGTTTTCAATTATTGGCGGTTTTGCCCATCGATCGATCGCAGGATACCGATCTCCGGCTCTTTCGACCCGACGGTCCCGCCGCCGAGTTTCTGACTTTGCCCTATACTTTCGAGGCTCCATAACCACTACGCGAATTGAGTTCTGTCAATATGGATCTAAGAAACGAGCAGGTCTTTCTCGATTACATCAAAGCGGCAATCGAGAGCGACAAATTACAATTGCCCACGATTCCGGAGGTCGCCCTCAAGGTTCGACAAGCGGTCAACAAGGACAATGCATCGGATGCCGAGATAGCAAAAACAATCTCCTCCGATCCGGCGCTTTCCGCACGGCTCCTGCAAATCGCCAACAGCCCGCTTTACCGAGCCAGGCAGACAATCGACAATCTTCAAGTAGCTATCACCCGAATGGGGCATAACACCATTCGCAGTCTGGTGATGAACCTGGCGATGAAGCAAGTCTTCAAACCCTCTTCCTTATTGTTGGAAAGTCACTTCCACGACATTTGGCAACACAGCCTCAACGTCGCCGCCGTAAGCCGCGCCTTGGCGCTGCGCGCCCGCCCGCTGGACCCCGACCAGGCCATGCTTGCCGGGCTTATTCATCAAATCGGTAAACTGCCGATCCTCACGTTAGCGGAAAAATTTCCCGAACTGGCGGAAGATGACGCGGTGCTGGAAAGCCATCTCGAGAATTTACACACGCAGATCGGCAAAATCATCATGGAAACCTGGGGGCTCCCTGACAGTTTGAGTCGTGCGGCCTGGGAATATAAGGATTTCGAGAGAGACGCCAATCCGTCGCCGGATTATGTGGATCTGGTGCAGGTCGCCTATTTGGAAAGCGTGATGGGCTCGACTGTAGCGCCCAAAGTCGACTTATCGGGAGTTCCAGCCTTTACGAAGCTCGGGCTCGATCCCGAGATCGAAGTCCTGGAAATCGAAGGCGTCGCCGCCGAAGTCGACGAAGCGCAGCAACTGTTTGCCTAAAACGAAAAATAAGCATACGTCGGCCATCCTTGACGACAAATCCGGTTGATCCGGCGCACCTCCGCCGGGAACGGCCAATGCCTTATCCCGGCCTACCTCCCCGACCGCTTCGTCGGGCGCGTTAGTTCGAGACGTTGATCTGTAGCTCGACGGAGAGATTCAAGGCTGGTAGCGTGGCGTGGATTCCAACCATTCATGCCACACGGCCATGCCCACGGCCAAAATCACCGGCCCCAGGAATAGGCCTATGAATCCGAAGCTGGCCAATCCGCCCAGGACCCCGAACATCACGACCACAAACGGAATTCGGGTGGTGCGGCTAATGACGAGCGGTCGGATCAGGTTATCGATCCAACTCACGACCAATGCCCCCCATAGGAATAATACGGCTCCGGCCCAATAATCTCCGTTCAGCATCAGCCATAGACTTGCGGAAACCCAAACCACCACCGTGCCAAAAGGAATCAGCGCGAAAAACGTCGTGAATGCGGCGAGAAGAACAGGCGCTCCGATGCCGACGATCCAATACCCGATTCCAGCCATAACGCCCTGGGCTATGGCCGTCAGTACGATTCCGTAAACGACGGCCTTCACGGTAATTTCCGTCGTGGAAAGGTATTCGTCGGCCCTTTCCCCCAAAGCGAGCAGCAACCCCTGACGAACCTCATAAATCAGCCGATGACCGTCGCGATAAACGAAAAACATCAAAAATACGGTGAAGAAGAGTTTTGCGCCTATATAACCGACGCCTTCCAACATGCCTACGAATTTTCCGGAAAGCCCGGTCAGCCAAGGCAATACATATCGGCGCATCAAGCCCTGCAAGTCATCGAATTGATCGAAGATGAACTGCAATTCAGAGCCGAGAATGGGAACCCCGCTTAGCCAAGCAGGCAACTCCGGTTTTTGGTCCAGCCAGGTTGGTAAGCGCTGAAAAAACTGGACCAGTTCGGCTTGGAGAATAATGGTCAAACCGATGAACGGAATGACCAGCAAAGTCCCCAACAGTAAAGTCATGGCGAGCGCGCTCAGGCCGCTCCGCCCTTCCAACAAACGGGTCAGCCGAACGTGGAGAGGCCACGTCGCATAAACCAAAACCACGGCCCAACCTATCGGCTCCAGAAAGGTGCTCATGACCTGAAAAATCAGGAACACGAGAACGGTCAAGAAAAGGCCGAGCGTGATAAAGCGCAGAACTCTGTCGATGGTTAATCTCCCTGATGCGGTAGGGGCAATTTCCTTATCCGTCAAACCTGCCTGTTTGGCTGAAGCCATACGAATAAAACATTAAGTCGCATAAAACTCAAAAAGCCCATGTAGGAACGGACAGCGTACTCGTGTATTCCAATCGCAAATGGGCATCCAGGCGCTCCCTGGATGCCCATTTGCGATTGGAGCGCTCGGACACCCCTTCCGCCGTATGGAGGCGTTCCATTCGGCGTATTACGCTAACGCTAATGCGCCCTACGCAAGCTGAAGCCATACGAATAAAACGTTAAGTAGCGTAAAACTTAAAAAGGCTTCTGATATCCGCCTTCGCGGCAGGACACGCAGATTCGTTGCATTTCCCCGTCGAGTCGAAGCGCCGTCAATTCCCCGCCCCACAGACAGCCGGTATCGATCCCGTAAATGCCGTCGTCCGCATAAAACCCCAGCGTCGACCAATGACCGAACACGATTTCGACACCTGCACTTTTCCGTCCCGGCACCTTGAACCATGGCATCAGATGGGACGGTTGCGTTCCCGGAGCCCCTTTCTCCTTGAAATTGGTACGCCCGTAGCGGTTGCAGTACCGGATGCGCGTGAAACAGTTAGTGATAAAACGCAACCTATTCCAACCCTGCAAGGTCTCCGTCCACAGATCGGGCTGATCGCCGTACATATGCCGGAACAGCTCAATGAAATGATCGCTCTGCAAACAGCTCTCCACCTCCTTGGCGTAACGCTCGGCGTCCTCCGCACTCCACTGAGGCGGCAAACCGGCGTGAATCAGGTAAAATGCGCCCTCCCGATACAACAACGGTCGACGGCGCAGCCAATCGATGAGGACGTCCCGGTCGGGAGCCGCGAGGACATCGCCGAACGTGTCCTTGCGTTTTGTTGTCGACACGCCATGCGCCACGGCGAGAAGATGCAAGTCGTGATTGCCGAGCACGGTGATGGCCCTATCGCCCAAGGATCGGATAAACCGCAGGGTCTCCAGCGATTGAGGGCCGCGGTTGACCAAATCGCCCGTGAACCAAAGCTGGTCCGCCGCTGGGTCGAAACGGATTTGGTCCAGGAGGCGCTGAAGTTCGGCGAAGCAGCCTTGTACGTCGCCAATCGCGTATATCGCCATCGATCAGTGCAAGGTACGCGGAATGGCCAAGGTGAACGACGGTATTTCGGCGTCGAAATGCTTCCCGTCATCGGCAATCATCAGGTACTCACCGCGCATGGTGCCTACCGGCGTTTCGATCATAGCGGCGCTGGTGTAGCGAAAGGATTCGCCGGGAGAAAGATATGGCTGTTCGCCCACTACCCCGTCGCCGCGGACTTCCTGTATCTTTCCGTGAGCGTCGGTGATGATCCAGTGGCGAGACACTAATTTGGCGGGCACGTCGCCCGCATTGCGGATGGTGATGGTATAGGCGAACACATAGCGGTCTATCTCCGGGGACGATTCCGCTTCCAGATAGTCGGTTACTGCGTCGATATCGATACGGTACTTGTTGTTCATGTCTTGGACTATGGTTACAGACGAGTGTTTTTTGCCGATAGTTTAAACGGAAGAGAGTTCTTCAAGCACCCTCGACATCCGTTGACAAGTTCGATCGCAGCGCCGCCAGGCAGCACGCTCCAGGCTATCCGGCCATTGCAGGAAACGTCTTTCGAACCAAACCGAGTTTCGCTATGGTAAAAAAAGCTTTGCTTGCCCTTGCCCTGCTCGCGTCGGCAACCGCATCGGAGGCGGAAGATCCGAATCAGGCCTTGTTCGTCGCGGCCGCATCCGGGCAGGTGGAACGCTTGGATTCGCTGCTCGCGCAAGGCGCGGACGCCAACAGCAAAAACGGCGCCGGCCGCACGCCGCTCATGGGCGCGGCGTTCTCGGGCAATGTTCGGGTAATCAGAAAGCTGTTGGCTTTCGGCGCCGATCCCAATGCGGCGGATAACCGAGGCGTGACCGCGCTCATGGAGGCTGCCGCGCAGGGTTACGAGGATGCCGTCAAGGCCTTGATCGCCGGCGGAGCGGACGTTTCCGTAAAAGAGAGCTCCGGCCTTACGCTCATCGATCGGGCGAAGAAAAGCGGGCATATTCGGATTGCAGCGATATTGGAACAAGCCGCAGCGGTTAAACCAGTCTCGGAAAGCAGCACGGACGATGAAACGTCCGCGAATAAAAAAACGGACGACGTCAAGAAATAACGGACCAGAAACTTAAGAGGACAGGACAGTGCACATTCACATTTTGGGCATCTGCGGGACATTCATGGGCGGTTTGGCGATCATGGCCAAACAAATGGGCCATCAGGTAACCGGCTCCGACCAAAACGTTTATCCCCCCATGAGCACCCAGCTCGAAGAGCAAGGTATCGCGCTCATGACCGGTTACAGCCCGGCGAATCTGGACCCGGCGCCGGATTTGGTCGTCGTAGGCAATGCCATCTCCCGCGGCAATCCGGAAATAGAAGCGGTGCTCAATCGGGGGATCGCCTACACGTCGGGTCCGCAGTGGCTTTACTGCTACGTGCTGAAGAACACCTGGGTGCTGGCCGTAGCCGGAACGCACGGCAAAACCACCACATCGAGCATGCTGGCCTGGATTCTCGAAAGCGCGGGACTCAAGCCCGGTTTTCTGATCGGAGGCGTTCCGCTCAACTTCGGCTTGTCCGCGCGGCTGGGCGACGGCCGATTCTTCGTCATCGAAGCCGACGAGTACGACACCGCGTTTTTCGACAAACGCTCCAAGTTCGTCCATTACCGTCCGCGCACGGCGATTCTCAATAATCTGGAATTCGACCACGCCGACATTTTTCCCGACCTGCCCGCGATTCAACGGCAGTTTCACCATTTGATACGCAGCATCCCTGGAAACGGTCTCATCATCGCTCCGGAGTCGGACAAAACCCTCGGCGAAGTCCTGCAAATGGGCTGCTGGACTCCGGTCGAGAAAACGACTTTGGAAGAAAGCCCCGAGAACGCCATTTGGCGCGCCGATCTGCTGGCACCCGACGGCAGCCGATTCCAGCTGTACCATCGAGGGCAGCCCAGTGGCGTCGTGGAATGGAACCTGACCGGCCGGCACAACGTAATGAACGCGCTTTCCGCCATCGCCGCGGCCCACCACGCGGGCGTGAATCCCGAAGAAGCCACGGCCGCATTGAGTGCGTTCAAGAACGTTCGGCGTCGGCTGGAAGTGCGCGCGTGTGTCAACGGGATCACCCTCTACGACGATTTCGCCCACCATCCCACCGCCATTGCCACAACGCTCGAAGGCTTGCGCGCCCGCGTCGACAGCGCCCGCATCATCGCCGTTCTGGAACCACGATCCAATACCATGCGCATGGGCGTTCACGCGGACACGCTTGCCGATTCCTTGAAGGCAGCCGATCAATCCATTATTTTCCAGCCCGACGACCTCGGTTGGGATGCGGAACAGGCCATCCAGGGCGCCGAACAGATCAGCGTATGCCATTCACTCGATTCGATCGTGGAACGATTGGCGAAGGTCGCTCGTCCCGGCGATCACCTGGTTTTCATGAGCAACGGCAGCTTCGGCGGAATTCACAATAAAGTCGAAGACGCTTTAAGACGGAGCTGATAGGGTTACATCTTTACTCAGACCTGTTCAGCCACATAGTTTTTACTATATTGATTGGACGACTTTAACAAGTATAAAGAAAGCCTTACTAGCACCCTCTCCTTCTGGTAAAGGATTGGGGTAAGGACCATTGGAAGCTGACTCTATAAGAAGCAGCAAGTCACTTTTCTTTTAGCTCATAGCCTTAGGATCGAAACGCGAGGAGTATCCAGGAATTGGACGCAATGAAGCCGATTTCCGTAATAATCGTCAACTTTAATGCCGGCGGGTTTCTTTCCGACTGCGTGCGCTCGGTGCTCGATTCCACCGTACCAGTCGAAGTGATCGTTGTTGATAACCGTTCTACCGACAACAGCTTGGATACTCTGCACCGAGACTTTCCCGGCGAGGATCGGTTGAAGATCATCGAAAATCAGCAGAACCTCGGCTTTGCCAAGGCGAACAATATCGCCCTGCCACTTGCGCAAGGCGATTATTTCCTATTTCTGAATCCGGATTGCCTTATCCGCCCAGATACGCTCACCAACATGCTGGCCATCATGGAAACGCATCCACAGGCCGGAATGGCGGGTTGCCTGATCCGCAATCCCGACGGCAGCGAGCAAGCGGGATGCCGGCGTGCCGTGCCGACGCCGTGGCGGACGTTTGTCCGGCTCACGAGTCTATACAAGTTTTCGAAATACCATCCAAAGCTGAAAAGCTTTGTCCAGACAGATACTCCACTCCCGACCGAACCAGTCGAGATCGAAGCGATTTCCGGCGCGTTCATGCTGGTGCGCCGCAGCGCCCTGGAAAAGGTCGGTCCTTTGGACGAAGGCTATTTCATGCATTGTGAGGACTTGGACTGGTGCATGCGATTTCGTCAGGCGGGATTTCAGATTCTCTTCGTGCCCAACGTCGAAATCTTGCACGTCGGCGGTGTTTGCAGCGCCTCGCGGCCGGCCTTGGTCGAATACTATAAACATAGAGGCATGGTCCGCTTTTACAGAAAGTTTTTCCGCTATCAGTATCCGGCCTGTCTCATGTGGGTTGTCATGGCAGGTATCGGTATTCGATATTTCACAAAATCGTTCGCGGTTATGATCAGTCCGAAAAAGAAAGGCGACAGTATCGAATCTTTAAACGCATATCCTGAACCGATCGAATCCGCTGAACATACTGCCCCCAACCGGCGAGTAATCGTCACTGGAGCCACAAGCCTAATCGGCGACTTTTTGTTACCCGCTTTGATTCGAGCTGGTTTCGAGATTCACGCCATAAGCCGCAAACCTCCGCTTCCGCCATCTCATCCGCACATTATCTGGCATCGGCGAGATATCGGAAATGGTGGATTGGCCGAGAACTACGAGGCCGAAATATTGATCCATTTAGCCCCTTTATGGACGTTGCCACCTATATTGAACAGCCTCGCCGGCGGCATAAAGCGTATTATTGCCTTTAGTTCCACCAGCCTTTTTACGAAAGAGAACTCAGGGTACAAGCAAGAGCGCCAAATGGTCATCAAGCTTAAGAAAGCCGAGGAGGACCTGCAAACGCTTTGCGCAACGCAAAATATCGATTGGACGATTTTTCGTCCCACGATGGTCTACAGCTTGGGAAGAGATAAAAATATCACGACTATCGCCCACTTTATCAAGCGGTTCCGGTTCTTTCCATTAGTCGGAACTGGCAATGGATTACGTCAACCTGTTCACGCAGAGGATTTAGCGCTAGCCTGCGTCGATGCAATAGATAATCCGAAAACATTCAACAAGTCTTACAACTTAAGCGGTGGAGAAATTCTTACTTATAGGGATATGGTAAATCGTATATCTACGCACCTCGGAACTAGATGCAAGATCATCCATATACCTCTGCCGCTTATGAGATTTGCATTGGGTTGGCTATCCAATTTACCTGGTTATCAAAAAGTAACCCCAGAAGCCGCAAATCGTATAAATTTCGATATGTGTTTCGATCATTCTGATGCAGCTACCGATATTAGCTTTAAACCCCGCGGATTCATTTCATAAACAAATAATCGCCCCGAAATATATATCAGGTTTTATGAATAACATAAAACAATATTATTCCCACCTGAAAAGCCTTGGTTTACTTCAATATAAAAACGTGAGCCTATCGCATCTCTCATATTTATGGATATAATCAGAGCCTTTTTAAATAAATTATTAAAAAGCCCACTTCGCAGGACGGTGTCGTTAATTTGCTCCGTATCATCGTTCCAATGACAAATGGCCCTTTGGTCGGCCTTTTCCAACAGGGAATGCCGGAACCCGGAAGTCAAGAATGGTATCGGCCTGGCCACATCCCTGTGCGCTGAATGCCGGCATGCCGGGCATTTGGGAGAGGGTGAGAGCGATTCGAATAGAGCCTTACTTTCTTTACGTACAGTAACTCGTAGTTTCGTGACTCTTTCCAGAACCACCGACTTGTACGCACAAGAATACATACACTACATTGCCCAGGATAACCTATCTCCTACTCTCTCAAAGATAATATAGAAGCCGCCGCGGCTTCGCCTAATCAAAGATAAACACAACACTGCCCCCTAACAACCGAAGCGCACTCGCCTGATGCAGAATTTCAGCATTTCTCCCCGCGAAATGATGGCCACCCTTTGGCGCAACCAGGATCTCATCAAAACGCTCATCAAGCGCGAAGTCATCGGCCGCTACCGCGGTTCTGTTCTTGGCATCCTGTGGTCGTTCTTCAACCCGGTTTTCATGTTGACGGTTTACACCTTCGTCTTCAGTGTCATATTCAAGGCTCGATGGAATGGCGGCGGAGACTCAAAAACGGAATTCGCACTCATACTCTTCGCAGGGTTGATGGTATTCAATCTTTTTGCTGAATGTGTCAATCGATCACCAGGTTTGATTCTTTCCAATGTTAACTACGTCAAGAAAGTCATTTTCCCGCTGGAGATCTTGCCGCTAGTATCCTTTGGGGTGGCCTCGTTTCACACTGCCATCAGCTTTGGAGTATGGCTATTGTTCTTCCTGCTTTTTTTGGGCCTACCACCGATCACAGCCTTGTTGCTACCAATCATCATGCTTCCCTTGGTACTTCTCACTCTTGGCCTCTCTTGGTTTCTCGCTTCATTGGGAGTCTATTTACGTGACGTCGGGCAGTTCATCGGCATTACGATCACAGCACTCCTGTTTCTGAGCCCTATTTTCTATCCAGTGTCTGGATTGCCTGAGGAATACCAGCCATTCCTACTCGTCAATCCACTTACTCCGGTGATTGAGCAAGTCAGAGATATTCTAATCTGGGGCAAAACGCCAGACTGGATCTCCTTTGGAGGCCATCTTGCAGCATCAACCGTAATAGCTTGGTTAGGGTTTGCCTGGTTTCAAAAAACACGGAAAGGATTTGCTGATGTCCTCTGAAATCGATAAATCTCACTTGCCTTTCATGAGAGAGAGTGTGAGGTCTGTTGAAGTGGATAAAGATATTGCTATCCGCGTTACAAATCTAAGCAAGTGCTATCACATCTATGACAGACCTCGCGATCGTCTATTGCAAATGCTGACGCACGGACGCAAGCAGTTCTATCGAGAATTCTGGGCACTGAAGGATGTTTCATTTGAAATCAAGAAAGGCGAGACGATAGGCATCGTTGGCCGGAACGGCAGTGGCAAATCCACTTTGCTGCAACTCATCTGTGGCACACTGAATCCTACCAGTGGTTCCATCCAGACTAATGGTCGCATCGCCGCCCTGTTAGAACTCGGTTCAGGTTTCAACCCCGAATTCACCGGACATGAAAATGTTTACATGAACGCCGCCATACTTGGCCTCTCCGAGGAAGAAACCGATGCCCGATACGATGATATTGCAGCATTTGCCGATATCGGTGAGTTCATCAACCAGCCTGTCAAAACCTACTCCAGTGGAATGGTTGTACGGCTAGCGTTTGCGGTAGCCATAAACGTTGATCCCCAAATTTTGGTAGTAGATGAGGCGCTTGCTGTAGGCGATGAGCTGTTCCAGCGCAAGTGCTTCTCACGTATTGAAGCCATTAAGAATAAAGGAGCAACAATTCTTTTCGTTTCTCACTCGGGGACAACCGTCGTCGAGCTATGTGACCGGGCAATCCTGCTAGATAGCGGCATACTGCTTGTTTCTGGTACACCAAAGTCCGTTGTCGGCAAGTACCAAAAGTTACTCTATGCCCCTGAAGGTAGACGTGAAAGCATCCTCCATGAAATCAGAGAAGTACCCACCGCCCACCTTGCAATATCCAGAGATAGAGTTGACACTGGAGTTGTGGAACCTGAGACATCTACAGCAAATGAAGAACCGGAAGAATTTTACGATCCACACCTCAAGCCTCAGAGCACTATTGCCTACGAATCTCATGGCGCCATTATCCAATCTCCGCAAATTCTGAGTCTTACCGGAGAACCAGTTAATTGTCTTAAACGCGGACGCACTTATACCTTTACTTATAACGTACACTTCGCTGAAGGAGCCTCCGGCGTGCGCTTCGGCATGCTCATAAAAACCCTTTCCGGCATCGAGTTAGGTGGAGCGATTTCTGCCTCAAGTATGCAAGAAGCATTGCTATATGTTTCAGCGGGTACCAACATACGGGTAGAGTTTAGATTCCATTGCACTCTTAATCCCGGCACTTATTTCTTGAATGCCGGAGTTAGAGGCCTAAGAGCCGCTGAAGAAATCTATCTTCACCGGTTATTAGATTCCTATATGTTTCGCGTATTGCCATGTAGAAACAGCTTATCCACCGCAATTGTCGACTTCAATTGCGTACCAGAAGTCGTCGTCCAAACAGATTAAAGGACTCGCTGCTCTTGTATGAAAGACATTGAAGAAAAACATATTGTCGTCGTCCTGGGCATGCACCGTAGCGGAACGAGTGTAGTTACTCGTGGGTTGCGGGTTTTAGGTGTCGACCTGGGTGATAATCTTTTATTACCAGCCCAAGGGGTTAACGATAAGGGATTTTGGGAAGACGCTGATATTGCCGCCCTTGATAACGAGTTGCTTTGGACACTCGGACATGATTGGCACACGCTGACACCTATTCGCGACAAAGAGTTCACCGCACCGGAGATAGACAAACTAAAACAACGTGCGGTGGCTTTATTGCTAAGCAAACTGGATTCGACAAACTCCTTTGGACTGAAAGATCCAAGGATTCCTCGTTTGCTACCATTCTGGCAAGACGTTTTCGCACACATTAAAGCTAGGGTTAGCTACGTTATTGCGTATCGCCATCCGGTGAGCGTAGCGCTTTCACTAGAAAAAAGAGACGGCTTTGATCATGTAAAAAGCCATTCTCTTTGGTTTCAGCACATGCTAGCCAGCCTTTTGCAGACACAAGGAAGCAAACGTGTCGTCGTAAATTACGATCAGGTAATGAATGACCCAGAAGGGCAACTAGCAAGGATGGCCAATGCGTTGGGGCTGACATTCAATCCGAGGAGTCATGAATTTGCCAACTACAAGAATAAATTCCTAGACGATACACTTCGGCACTCCCGTGCTCGGACGGAAGATTTATACGTTGCAGAATCGGTACCGCCAAGTGTGATAGAACTCCACAACATTCTCACTGAGGTGGCGAACGATAGTGCTAAGTTAGACGATTGCAATGTGGTAACCGCAATTGAGCGGTTGAATACGCAACTCATCGAAAATTATTCTGCTTTGCGCTACATGCGGTCATGCGAGGAAAAGGCGTGGGCCGTTTCTCATATTGCAGAGAAAGGCGAGCCCTTAGTAACGATGGCGACCGAGCTGTTGCGCCAAAACGGCGGGCACCTGGCGATGACTGCAGCCGAGTTGCTGTGCCAGAAGGATGAGCATCTCGCAACCGCAGCCGAGTTGCTGCGCCAGAAGGATGAGCATCTCGCAACCGCAGCCGAGTTGCTGCGCCAGAAGGATGAGCATCTCGCAACCGCAGCCGAGTTGCTGCGCCAGAAGGATGAGCATCTCGCAACCGCAGCCGAGTTGCTGCGCCAGAAGGATGAGCATCTCGCAACCGCAGCCGAGTTGCTGCGCCAGAAGGATGAGCATCTCGCAACCGCAGCCGAGTTGCTGCGCCAGAAGGATGAGCATCTCGCAACCGCAGCCGAATTAGTCCGCCAACGTGATGAAGTACTCGCCAACGCAAATGCTAGGTTGTCTCGATCCTTTGAATTGCCCTGGAAAAAGAAGTCATGAGCATGCCCAGCGATAGCACCAGAACGAAGATTGCCTTTATTTCTCAGCCCGAATACTTCAGGTTCATTTATGAGCATGACCTTGCCGACTTCGCTGATGTATTCGAGTTCAAATTACAGATGGGCATGGAATTCGGTAATTTCGCTCCGCTGATCGAATATCAGGCTGATTACAATTTCTTCTTCCGAGGTGAATTTGTTCCTAAAGGGGTCCTCGAGAATCTACATGGCCACAAAATCGCATTATCCAGTGAGCCTTTTCCGCGGGTGGTCGATGACCGTTACGAGTACACCCGTGACTCGATCAACCGATACTTAAATTTCCGCACGATACGAGATAAGCCGTATGACTATGTCTTTCACTACGATGGTGCATCACTTCCAGTCCTGACTTCGGACGAAATATACGTGTCGGGTGAATTCCCTTTTCCTGTAGCAACCTCGGTATATAGCAGCCGACTGAAGCCCAATCTGTGGGATATCTTTTTCATCGGTCGGAGCACTCTCCATCGGGAGAGACATTTCGGCTATCTCAAACACCACTACAATTTTTTGCACATCTGTCATGGCGTTTGGGGGCCGGAACTTGTTGACTATATGTGCGCTTCGAAGATCTGCTTGAACGTGCACGCTGAAAACGAGATCTCGTGGGAACCACGGATGCAGATGATGCTGTCGTGCGGTGTGTTTGTTATCAGTGAGAAGATTACGCCGAACAGTATCCTACGACCAGGAGTCGACTACATTGAGATCGGAAGTCCCCATGAGTTATTTGAAGCAGTGGAATATTATTTGCGCCATGACGACGAGCGCCAGGAGATCGCCCGCAGTGGTGCAGAAAGGATCCGCGAGATGCTCGACAGCCGGACAAACTTTCGCAAATTGGTCGAAGACATTAATAACCAAAAATACGACAAGTTTAGAGTGGGTCGAGGATCCACATTCTTTAACACACTTCAAGGGGGGCTCGACGCATGGACACGAATAAAAAACCACTTACGCTAAAAAGCGGGGAACTTATCTTACACAGCAAGTATGCATCGCTCGAGGATGTGTACAAGGCACACGGCAGCGGTGGATATCGCATCGATCTCGGCTGTGGGTATGTGAAGCCTCCTGGGTTTATCGGCATCGATAATCTATCGGGTGAAGCGTCACAAATTCCGAACGCTGACAACGCTCCCGACATTCTGATGGACCTCGACGCCGGACAGTTGCCTTTCCCGGACAGTTCTTGCGAGGAGGTTCGCTCATCACATTTCCTCGAGCATTCGAGTTTGCTCCACATCCTCAATGAGAGCCACCGCGTGCTGCGTCCCGGTGGCATATTCCTGTTCGCGGTACCTTATGCGAATTCGGCTGAGGGCATGTATCCGGGACATCTGCAGTTTCTAACTGAAAAGTGGTTCTATGAGAATCTTACGTTTAAGGAGAAATTCAAGATCGAACGTGAGCAGTACTTTCCCAGCGACTATTGGCTTGCCTTGCCACGTGTCATTCGGTGGCTGATTCCGTTCAACTTTGCTCGAATATTCTTGTTTAACGCGTGCTCGCAAATGATGTTTTGGTGCTCGGTGAAAAAATGAAGGTCGCGTACTTAATCCCCGGTTGCGGAGTTTCAGGTGGAATTGCCGTTGTCTGTCAACATGCAAATCGCCTATTGAAACGTGGGCACGAGGTGATGCTCGTCACCGAGACTGCAGAACGATCGATTGACTGGTTTCCAGAGCAACGGGTACCAATTTTAGGAATTAATCAGTACCCTGCGGATATCGACATCCTTGTGGCGACTGGATGGTCGACTTCGTTCCGGGTCGCTATGCTTCCAGCGCGACGAAAGTTCTACTTTGTACAATCTGATGAAACGCGCTTTCACCCGACGAATAGCCCTTGGGAGCATATAACGCGTCTGTCGTACACAATCGGCTATAACTATCTGACAGAGGCACGTTGGATCAAGGAATGGTTGGCCGAGAATTTTGGGCACGATGCTGAACTTGTGCCCAACGGGCTCGACGATGCGATCTTCTTTCCTGCTGAACCACTCCAGCCTAAAGGCAACAAACCACGGGTATTACTCGAGGGAGCGATTGGCTTACCCTACAAGGGTATGAGCGAAGCGTTTGCGGCTGTACACGACCTTGACGTTGAAGTCTGGTGTGTTAGCTCATACGGCAGGCCTAAAAGGCATTGGAAGTGCGATCGATTCTTCGAACATGTCCCAATGACCGAGATGCGACGCATCTATTCAAGCTGCGATATCCTCCTTAAGCTTAGTCGTGTAGAGGGTTTTTTTGGCCCCCCCATGGAGATGATGGCGTGCGGAGGCGTAGCCGTTGTCGGGAAAGTTACTGGTTATGACGAGTACATAGAGAATGAAGTTAACGCACTCGTCGTCGATCCTTTGAAGCCGCACGAAGCTTCTATGGCGATTCGTCGATTGCTCGACGATAGCGAACTGAGGGCACGACTCATTGAGAACGGCAGGCAAACTGCCCTGCGCTGGCAGTGGGAGCCATCCATTGACGTATTGGAACGCTATTACCTCGATGTGCTCGATGATCGGCGCGGTACCGTTATGACTCCCGGAATCGCTGATAGCGCACGAAGCCTGGCATACTTTTATAGCCAGCTTCGTGGTGAGGAACCGTTTCCCGTATTGCCTAACACATCCGACCCGGTTGAAGTAACGGAAAGGCAGAATGAATCTACTAATGGTTCGCGGCTCCAGAAACTAACAGCTTCTCTGAAGGTAGTTAGTCATTTTTTCCGGACTATATCAACCTTTCCTATCCGTATTAAGAATGCTGTAACCCTGCTATATCCTTATATTATCAAGGCCATGTTAGATCCTAGGAAGGGAATTTGTATGGGCCAAACAGCCTTATACATCGTTCGAACGTCCGGGTTGCGCGAACTGAAGCGGGTATTAGTCTGGCAACATGTACAGCGGTCTCTCTTTGATCGCATGCAGTATCAGGAGGATAGCAACTCACATTCTATAAACTGAGTTTGGAGTCTTAATAAAATAAGAAATATCTAAGACGCAAACCGCTGAGTAGTCGAATGTATTGATGTCCGTCGTAGTAATAATAGTCAACTGGAACAGCAAAATGCTGTTACAGAAATGTTTAATTGCGCTTTCACGGCAAACTGTAAGAGTACGGCGCGTCCTAGTAGTCGATAATGCTAGCTCGGATGATTCAGTTGCCTGTACCAAGTTGGTCCCGGCGACTTCCCTTCTTCAAATGTCTGCCAACCTCGGATTCGCTGCTGGCAATAATCGAGCTTTAAGTGAATGTAACACTGAGTTTGTGGCTCTGCTTAATCCTGATGCTTTTCCTGCACCGGACTGGCTTGAGCGGTTGCTTGCAGCCGCTAACGCCTACCCCAATATCGCTGCATTTGGCTCTCGCCAGTTGTGCGAAAGTACTCCTGAAGTTCTGGATGGCATCGGAGATAGCTATCACTTGAGCGGATTGGTTTGGCGCAATCGATCTGGGGCTCGGCAAACGACCAACGATCTAGTATCAAAAGAGATCTTCTCACCCTGTGCCGCCGCTGCCTTATATCGGCGACAGGCTTTAATAGATGTGGGTGGATTTGATGAAGACTACTTCTGTTACGTGGAAGATGTGGACTTAGGCTTCCGGCTGCGTCTGGCGGGGCACAAAGCCATGTATGTTCCGGAAGCAGTGGTACATCATGTGGGTTCCGCCACCACGGGTGGACAGCACAGTGACTTTTCCGTCTATCATGGGCATCGTAATCTCGTGTGGACTTTTGTGAAGAACATGCCAGGTGCACTGTTTTGGCTGCTCTTGCCCCTGCACATACTGCTAAACATTGTCACGATAATGTGGTTCATGGCCCGCGGACAAGGTGGTGTGATCCTCCGCGCCAAGAGGGATGCAGTCAAAGGTTTGCCGCAGGCCTGGGCAAAGCGCCAGAAAATTCAGGCTGGCCGAATTGCTAGCATTCGGGAAATCTGGCGTATCCTGGACAAACGGCTGATTACAGCTTTTTCAAGATATTAACAACATAATTCTGCTGTTTCTCGGAGAGCCCCATCCATAGAGGGAGACGAATAACTCGTTCAGACACTGAATTCGTTATTGGCAACTCCCTATGAGATCGTCCATATCGCTGCCCCGCTGGAGAGGAATGTAGCGGAACATAATGAAAAACTGCTCCGATGCCATATTCCCTAAATTCATCTAAAACTCGCTGTCGATCGACTTCAGGCGCCAGTAATACATAGTACATATGCGCGTTGTGAGTGCATTCTGACGGGATGACTGGACGGCGCAACACCCCCTTCCGCTCTAGAGGTTCTAGTAATTGATGATAACGCTCCCATGCAATGAGGCGTTGAGCAGTAATATGCTCAGCTTCTTCCAATTGGGCCCATAGAAAAGCGGCGATTAACTCTCCGGGAAGAAACGATGACCCTACTTCTTGCCAGGTGTATTTGTCCACCTCTCCTCGGAAAAACCGGCTACGATCAGTTCCCTTTTCCCGAATGATCTCCGCTCGTAAAGCCAAGTCAGAGTTATTTACCAGCAACGCCCCACCTTCCCCAGATATCACGTTTTTCGTTTCGTGAAAGGAATAAGCGCCTAAGTCACCGATACTACCTAAGGCATAACCTCTATAACTTGCCATGACGCCTTGCGCCGCGTCTTCCACTACCTTCAACTCGTTGCGCTCGGCAATCGCCATAATCGTATCCATTTCACATGCCACTCCCGCGTAATGCACGGGAACAATCACCTTAGTACGCCGAGTAATGGCCTCATCAATAAGACTCTCATCCAAGTTAAGAGTATCTTCGCGAATATCTACGAAGACGGGTACACCGCCTCGTAATACAAAAGCGTTGGCAGTAGAAACAAACGTGTACGACGGCATGATGACTTCGTCACCCGGTTGTATATCTAACAACAGTGCCGCCATTTCCAAAGCCGCAGTGCAAGAATGAGTCAAGAGCGCCTTGCTGCAACCTGTACGCTCTTCCAGCCATGCATGACAACGCTTAGTGAACGGACCGTCGCCAGCCAAGCATCCCTGAAAATGGGATTCCGCTATGTAAAATAGCTCCTTCCCTCCCATATGCGGAAAATTAAAGGGAATTTTCATCATATTTCAATGCCAGAAAGCACCATGGATAACTGTTTTCATCATAACACTGCGCATTAATTGTCGAATATCCAACAAGCAGCCTAGACAGTGCCTGATTCATCTGTTGAATCTCCGTTTTGCTAGAACCCAATAGAATAACGGGACGGTCACCCTTTAATGTTAACTGAATACTTGAAAGATCAGACGCTGGGTCAATTCTCGCCGCAATTGATTGATCCCAAACAAATAATGCAACTAAGGAATCGAAATAATCGAAGAAGCGGGGGGACCCACGGAAATAATCTTTGTATATTCGCGGGCTAAATCCTTTAATCGCGTTTGCACTCTTATAGACAAATTGGATCTTTTTGCCGTTCAAGCCAGATGCCTTTATCTCATCCCTGAACGCCACCTGAGACTGGTAGAACTCTCGAGTATTAACCGAATTATATGAAAACATAGGCTTTACGTAGTCATTAAACAATGCAAAGCTCACATTTAATGCAATAAATAAAATAAGTACACCTCTTATCGAATAAGTCCATTGCACCTCTCTTAAGACGTACTCACCCCCATATCTTGCACTTAATGCAATTAAAATAACAAAACCAATAAAAAAAGAAGGAAATACAATATTAAAATATGAAGGCGTACCCAATAAATTACCGCCAATAAATACATCAAATATAATGTATAAAGTGGCGGGCCCAACTAAATTAAGTAAAGACAATATCCAAAGCGTGATTTGCTTTCTATTCTGAGCCTTAATATCGCGCCTAATACCTAGGCATAGTAAGATGGATAAAATCACTGGCAACCAGAAGATCGAATTTTTTATCCAAAAATAAAATGGCTGGGAAAAATCAGACCCTGATCCGCCAAGCGATTTTTTTGCCCATCCAACACTGTATAAAAAATAAAATTGTTCGATACCAAATTGGAGCCCAACCAACGCACAAAGAGTTATTGTAATAGCTGCACCAAAAGCCATAACTACCAGTAATTTTGATATCCTGTATAAAAATACTAAACCAGGAATTACTAGTAGAGCTGGAATAAGCATGAAAACATGAGAAGAAAGGCTGAGAGCCAAAAATATTCCTGAAAGAAAGGAAAGTAATATTTTTGTTAATGACCTATTACTATGAGTGGCGCCGATAAGTAAAGCTATAGACACTATAAACTGGACTGATGCAGGACCATCCACTCCACCATATAAAATTGATGAAATAAAAACAGGATTAAATAAAAGAATAGTACAGACGAGAATTCTTTCTATTTCTTTCTTTAGAAAGAATCCCACCACAATCAACACTGAAACCGAATACGCTAGATATAGCGATAACACATACAAAGCCCGGCCATGTAAATCACCGAATGCTTGTGAAAAAAGATGAAGTGGAAAAATATATCCAAGCCTAGACCCGTGATAAGCATTTAGTTGAAAAGGATAAATTTTGTAAATATCTGGATTGATTGCATATCCAGTATATAGGCTTGGATCAACCCAACCCGGCCGAGGGTAATTCTCATATAAGCCAAAAAATACTGATAGCACTATTAGTAACAATATAGTAGCCGAGCGGAGCATCTTCAGTTATCTTTTCTTGCTATAACTAATCTTGATCCACCTATAGGGAAATCCCATCCTCGTTTAATTAACTCTAGCTCAATCCGGAGTATCTTAAAAAATAATGAATTTAATGAAGGCTTAATTTTTAATTCTGCTGTCGCATCAAATGCGTGGGCAGATCTCTTACTTTGAATAAACCTTGAAACGACCATGGCTGGTAGAAGAGTGGTAACAAACGACGTGGCTCGTATTATTTCGAACCCAGCCATCTCAATTTTTTTATGTAGATCTTCTCTGGAATAACGCCGGACATGGCATGCATATTCATCAGCACGGCTCCATAGCCATGCATGCTGGGGTACAGTAAGTAGTATTAAACCGTTGGGTTTTAGGGCTACGTGCATCTGCTGTAGGACACGCTCATCCTCTTGAACGTGTTCTAAAACATCAAACGCGCCAATCACATCAAACTCCTCTTGAAAAGGAATATTCCTGGCATCCATCTGCATAAGATTAACAGAAGGTACTCTCGCGGCCGCAAAATTAAGACCCGCTACAAAAATCTCACTTCCATATAGTGTTGAGTGGGGATATAACTTGGATATTCCGGATAAAACGTAGCCGGTACCGCAGCCGATCTCAAGAAATGATTGAAACTTTTGGCAATACTCATTGAGCGCCCACAAAATTAATTGGTTTCTGGATCGGAACCAAAAATTACCATCTTCTAAACGGGCTAACTCCGAAAAATAATTCGACTTGAACCCACCGCCTCCGTGAGCACAGTCTGGGGCGTAAGCATGAAAGCCATCTACAAGTACAGGCCCAAATTCACAACTCGGACAATTGGTAATCAAAGATGGATACTGAGCATTGCAGGCGAGACAACGTTTCATCGTTTCCCCTTAAGCGAAGCAGTTGGCTGTGTGAAAACGAAAAACTTAAATATTAGGAAAAGGAAGGCCGCCACGACTAAAATCGCAATTGCTTGTACCCATTGATGGGGATATCCAAGTTTTTCGACCATTACAATCAGAATTATTAGATTAATAATATATCCAAAACAATGTGCAATAATATAGCGAACTCCTGCTCCGAGCACGCTTCCTTCATGCACGAATGTCACCTGTCGATTCCCAATAAAGCCAACTGCAGCACCAATCGTATATAAAAGAGTCATGGTAATCGTCGGTGTTGCACCAATATAAGTAATCAACAAATAAACCAAATAACCAATAAAATTACTCGTGAGACCAACTAGAGCATAGCGAAAAAACTGAGCGATGGACTGTCCGATCTTAAGGCGAAAATGGCAAATCATACATGAGCCAAGACAGCCAACCCAAAACCGGTTTTTCCATACCCATTCCCGTTATAAAGCATGTATCTCTGGTTTTTATGTTCGAAAACATATGGGTATTCGATCATTTCAGAATCCCATCCCTCGACCGAAACATCAATACCAGCAGCCTCTGATGAACGCTCCCATTTTCGCCCATCGGTACTAAAAGCGTATCCAATGCGATATTTTTCCCCACTACCGCTACGGTAGGAAAACCACATCTCATAGCCTTTTTCTATGTTTTTCATCACAGTGGGCCTAGAAAATGCTTGAGCTATTCCAAGTTCGTAGGGAACAGCCAAGCCTTCACGCTGCCAATTATGCCCATCCGCGGACGCCGCATAGTTAATAACATGCAGCATTTCACCGTTACCAGCGTCCCATATCCGTGTTGAGCCGTACCACATACTGTAGTTACCCGTTTCGTGTTTCAATACCCAAGGATAAGAGAGGCTTATTGGATCATTGTTGTCAGCCCCCATGAAGGGCATATCACTATCCAGCTCTAACGTCAGATCGGGCTTCACAACAAGACGGCCTATGTCGCCTCGCCAATGATTGCCTTCCGGATTCTGCCACCCCATAAAAAGCATGTAATGCACACCGTTGGCCTCATAGCAGTTACCGATACTCACGCCATCGGCATAGAAACTGCCTTTAGGTCCGTGTACAAAAAAAGGATACCGATGTTCTCGAATAATCTTAAGTCTAACAATATCAATATCGACCGCACCTACCGAGGATCGATTGTCAGCATCCCGGCCGCTAAAGAAAATCCGATATGTGTCCTCTTCAATCAAAACCGGCAGTGGGTTTGCCGAGTGGGTTAAGAGTTTAGGATGCTGATTGCTACCAGAAGGACAGTAAAGTACCCCAAGTTTCTGCCATTTGCTTTTCATATCCTTCTCAACTTTGTACTTGGTACTCTTGACCGTTCTGTTGCCGGGCCGACATAAACTCCCTCAGGCTCGGCATCGGTAAGCAACAACGAACCAGCCCCTATCACACATTTTTCTCCAACTTTAATATGGTCTCGTAGCGTCGCATTAACACCAATAAAACACTGCTCTCCTATCTCGACGCCTCCTGAAACAACCACATGCGAGGCTATAAAGCAGTGATCTCTAATAACGGAGTGGTGGCCAATATGATTGCCGCTCCAAAGAGTAACGTTATTGCCAATAGTCACAAACGGCTGGATGGTATTATCTTCCAAGATAAAGCAGTTTTCACCGATACGGCCATCATTTAAGACTGTAGCGCGAGAGCTAATAAAGCTTGCAAGTCGATACCCCATTTCTTTGGCAGCCTGATACTTTTCCTTCCGCACCGCATTCAGCTTAGTATAGCTGAGTGCAATAAAGATCTCATATTCAGCTGGCGCGTAATGTGTAGCGATCTCTTCGAAAGCAATGACTGACAATCCACAAAAAGTTGAGTGCTTCAGATATGCTGAATCAACAGTAAAAGCAATGACTTCGTATTTTGATTCTGTGCAAAAATAAAAATGTGCAAGTTCGGCTATATCACCACAGCCAAAAATAATTAACGGCTTTTTCATGCCTGTTTCCGCACAAGGATAGTGAACTCATAAAGTCCGTAATCATGGAGTAAAGCCACATTGCGAGAATAACGGCGTTTGCAGTGGTCAAATACCACACAAGGGTTCGCGTAATAAAGATAATCGCGCATCTTGTGAGCATCGGAATATGAAGTCAGACAATTGAAGGCAAAACCAATTCGGCTTGTGCGATCGAGTGCCTCCAGAGTTGCTTCAAAATAAGACCACCATTCATCATCTGATTGGGTCAAACGGACATTGAAGATTCCACTGGCCACATTGTAATCAGCAACCTGTTCAGGCTTGCTCGATCGCACAAAGCACACCTGGTTTCTATTGTGATAGCGTCTCTCAGCGGCTCGAATCATGTCCTCAGATACATCAATCCCACTATATGAAAATGACTTGTATTGCTGTGCCAGAAAATCATAGAACGCACCATAACCACATCCGAGATCATTTATAGAAAAAGGTGTCGATGTATTGATAATCTTGCATAGCTGCTCAAAGCGTAGTGTTTGACTTTCTTCGCTATTCCAATCAACCCCTCGAGCAGATTCACCATGTTCTGAAAGTTTACTCGAGTAATAATCTGCTACGTCTGATAAAATCTCTCTAAAGGGGTCAGTTAATAATTTATTCTGCATATTTTATTTCGATAAATAAAGTAGGTTAAAATTACCTACCATTCAGACAACCCCACGATTAAATTAACCATTAATAACTTTATCTATGACAAATAACGGTCTTTGCCTCACCTGTTCAAAAATTCTCCCAATGTAAAGGGCGACTACTCCAAGACTAGTAATAATAAATCCCCCCATAAGTAAGATCAAAACTACCAAACTCGTCCAACCAGGCTGAATGTCGTAGGCAAAATATTGAATGGTATAAAAACCAGAAAGAACAAGCCCCATGAATGAAATGAAGAATCCGAAGTAAACGATCCATTTAAGCAGCTCTGTGGTCTGAAAAAACAAGCCTTCCAGGGCGTGACTGACAAGTGTTCTAAAATTATACGAACTCTGCCCAGCAAAGCGATCGGAATGCTCATAATCAATCGCTGAATAAGAAAATCCAAGCCAGTGCAGGATCTGAAGGTAATGGCGATCTTCATCTTTAAACAGCAGAAATGCATCGATCACCTTTCTCGAAATCATACTGAAGCTGCCAAAATCTCCATCAATTCTCGACTTAGTAAATGTGTGCAATATCCAAGAATAAAATCGCGCCGACACTCGTCGGAATATTGAATGTTTTTTTTGCAAACGGCGAGCATAGACGATATCGCATCCTTTCCTTGATTCTTCTATGAACTGCAAAATGACTTCTGGTGGATCCTGCAAATCGCAATCCATCACCACAGCCCATTTACCATTGCATTTAGAAAGCCCAGCTGTGATTGCAGCATGCTGCCCGAAATTTCGACTTAATCGAATAGCTATAACATTACGATCATTTCTAGCTAATTCCTCCAATGTAGGCCAAGCATTGTCTCGGGCGCAGTCATCGACAAGAATCAACTCGTAATCAGCCTCGATCTGCTTTAAGGTCGAGGTTAACCTTGAATACAGAGCGTGCAAACAATTAGCACAACCATAAACGGGAACAACAACACTAAGCTCTTTCATGATTATGAAAACTTACCCCTGACCTTTTCGGTAGAGTCGTTCCTCCTCAGGGCGATAGTATTCATCTAAGCTAGTCACCACTCTCGTATACCAGCCAAGCAATTGCTGTGTCCGTCGTGATTGGCCGAGAACAACATCGTCACCAAGTGCGCGTACATAATCAATCTGCTGCTTGATATATGAACGGGTGAATTGGTGATTTAGACCATACCAATCCTGACCTGAATAGTTTGGACCACCACAATGCCATGTCGTTGAATCAAAAATCAAAGCTGATCCCGCTGGACAGGCAACTGATACGGCATTCGTCTTACAGTAAGACTGATCCAGTTTGTAAGGCTTCTGGTGACTACCTGGGATGACATAAAAACCTTCGCACTCGTCTGTAAGATCAACAAATGTAAAAAGGATATTAATCGACGCCATATATCCATTCAGTACTCTTGGAAAATCTGGGTGAAACGTGTACTGAAAAAGGTTAGATGATTCACCTTGCATATGCGACGGAAAAATAAAGCCATTCTGCAAATGCAGGATTGCAGTAGATGAAACGGTATTATCTATAATATCTAAAACTTCTGGAATTTGAAGAAACTTGAAGAAAAATGGATCAAACTTCATCGGCAAACGAAAAACCCCTTCCTCATTCGCACGCTTTAGCCTTTCTAAACCGACTTCTTCAAGAATCAACGGGCGAATACGTTGCAATGCATGTATTGCGGCATCTATTTCTTCCTTCGCCAAGATATCACTTACAACTGCATAACCCACACATCTTAACGATTCTAAAGTGTGTGCTAACCAGTTCGTATTTTTTTTGCAACTCACTGAATTGCGCATACCTCCCCCAATTTCAATCAAATTAAAGTGACGTTCCCGGAGCTACAAATCTCATGTATTTAAAAGAATCTTTGCCGCAATTAAACAATAAATCGAGAATTGTAACTGGATGAATAAAAGCACCCCAAAGCTGTGGGTATTCTTGATATCCAGAATAATCAAACCAAGTCAGCTTTATTCCCCGCTCAATGAACACTTTCTCGTCAATGTAATCCTTAGCTGCAGGGCCTGAAATATATTCCGTACCCCCTGCCTGCGCACAAAGATCAGCCAAACGCTCAGTTTTTCCATCACAAAGGTTATAATCCCAGGAATTACTGAAGATAGTTTTGATTCCCAAGTAGCCACATACTGCTTCGATGAATCGGCGATTTAAATGGGAAAGATGTGTATAAGAATTAGCAAGATACAGCGGCTCAAGCCATCCTGCGATTTCATCAAAATATGGCGCGCGGCGATAGTTTTGATTTAATGATTTCCAATGCACCGACGCCCAATCAGAACCGTCAATCGTGGTCTCTTTGATTTTCTGATGATATTTACCCTTAACCTGCACCGGCACTGTCAGCCACTGTGGTCCATGCGGCGTCTTAATTTGGTTGCGATTGCGCCAGTCGCGGCGCGTATATTGCATGTCATCATAGAGAATGAACTCATCCACCGCAGCGATCATGTCGAAATAGCCCTTCCATGGAATGTAGTTGGATTGAAGAATTGCCACTTTTTTTTGCATTCTCGATACCGTTAGGAAGAAAAACGAGCAAATACAAGATAATCCTGCTTTGCCACACCCATCGACAAATAACCCGCAGCTGAGAGCAAATGAGCAGCCCCGCTGCTGTTTGCGCTATCATTTAGCAAAATTACACTCTTTGGACGGTATTCCGAATTAATAAGTCTTTCAAAGGCGAATCTATCAGCATCTTTTTTAGACCCTTTATACAGGTAGGAAACTGAACTATTTCGCATTTCATACTCATCTGCATTGCCCGAGCTTTCGATAACAAGTCGCATATAATCATCCCTCATCACGACCTGAGGGAATTTTGAGGAAAGCAACAATATCGCGCTTGAAATCTCTAGAGGCGCAAGCATTGGTCCTTGCGGAGATATCGACATAACTTCATTTGCCACCAAATACGACTGAATATCAATCTTATACTTTGCCCACTCGAATGTAGTGCCGTTTTCCAACCGAAAAATGGATGTTGGCCCCCAAAAAGCAGCCCAAGACAATATGCTAATCATTGTGATCCAAGAAACGCTAAATCGGGAAAAAGGACAATGATCATAAAATACTGCGATCGCAATAATGATAATCAATGGGAATGGAAGAAGATAAAAAAGACGCCAGTATATATTTTCGGTCGTAAAGTATTTCATTACGTATGGTGCAACATAGGGATTAAGCAAAAATCCAACAAGCACCAGCACCCATGCCAAAAAAAATCGGCGATAACGACTATAACGCACGACCACCAGAATCGCAGCAAGAAAAAAGCACAGACTAACGGGAATCCTTGGATTTAGTAGCAGGCTAAGTTGACCATAAAACGAGATAGGATATCCGCTGTTAATTGCGGCACCTATGTTTAAATTCTGCAGAGCGTATTTTCGGTAGTCTAAAGCCATTAGAACGACGGGAAAAGTAACTGCACAATAAAGTAGATATTTTTTTATATTGAAGGTATTTATGCTTAGACCGCCTTGTTCTTGAATAGAATATGAAATCAAAATAATTACAGTTAAAAAGGGAATAAACACGAGAGCAGTCGTTGTGGCACCCGCCATGCCGATCCCTAAAAAAAGTAGGGTAATCCAGGAAAGAACATCACGAAGAACCATATATCGGATTGAAAAATAAACCCATGATGTGACACCTACCGTAAGAAACATGCACTTCGCTTGAAAAGCTCTCGCAAATGAGAGATTTCCATACGTACGATGCGTTTCTCCCAAAAGTAGTGAAACAAGAATAAATAAGGTTAGCCCAATAATGATGCCTTTATTAGAAGGATGAAAAACACTTGCCGCGAGAAACAAGGACCCGATGATCAGTGACCCTATGATGGCTGGAAATAAGATATGGTAGTAAAATAAAAAATGCCCCCCAAATATCACGCAAAGTGCGGATTGCAAAAGTTCATAATTGGGCAATACTCCAGATTTCAACTCCCTGACATCCATCGACAACCAGGTAACATTATAATTAATAAGTTGTTTTGGATTTTCAGCATAATAAAGAGCTTTTGGAACGTACACTGAGTCGTCAAGATCCGGACGATTTATTACTATAGCGAGGACTGCACCAGCAATCACAATCATGAGAATGCATGCACTTCGGATCCACTCACATTTTGTTACATTAATGAAACTCTTGGTTAATATGAATCTCCTAATAATTAGCACCAGGAAAAGTGATATTGCTGATACTATTAATTTGGATAAAATTAAGAACTGCACGTTAACAACAGATCCAATTCTAAACACCAGCGTTGAAAGCGCAAGTGTAAAAAAAAACAACAACAGCAGCGCTTCAAGGATCTTTATTTCAAACCGATCAAATATACTTCCACGTGACTCTAGTGACTTAAGAGCCGGCGATCTCATGAAATTACTTAGAGAAATCATTAGGGTAATTTTCCAGCGTTTAATAAATTCCATGAATTTGCCGCGCGGAAGCCAATTAAAAATATCCTAGCGAGTAGATTCCGTGACCAAAGGGCTGTCAAACAAGAAATAAAAACGTCTCAATTATTCCAAGAACAATGCAAAGCATTCTTGCTCAAAAAATTGAAATTGTCCTTTTCATTGCGGAATGGTGATGCTGTTGCTAGCAAACCTAAACAGTACCGCTAACTCTTGGGCCATAAGACACGAAATAACTGATAGACACCTCATCTATCGCTAGCTATTGCGCCCCGCTACTAAAGAAAGGTCTCGTCCCAGAGGTAAAACCGATATTATGTTCAAAATAGAATATTAGGGTAACTAATGCGACAGCTATCAAAAACAGAGAACTAAATCATCTTGTGGTGGAATAGAAAAAAGGGAGCAAGAGGCAACGGACTATGACCATTATTTTTAATATTTCCGAATTTTTCTGAAAGCGATCTTATAGGCAGCATGTCCTCCTCGTTCCCCCGTCGCACTGGTCTATCGATGAGTTAAGCGATTTCTGCTTGCTGCTCTTGAGGCTTGAATACACCCTGCACAATCTAATTCTTCCTAAACGGCGATTTTATCTTCGGCCCACGAATGAGTCTATCTGCGCAACAGGACCGTCATGAGATGTTAACTTGAGAGACGGAGTACACGAAATAAATGCCATCTATTGCATTACTTTTTTCGGACTCGCAATATGCGCTGTGGCCCATCAGATGGGTTTTTCTACCTTTCACTTTTTCACAATATTGAATAGATTCTTCGCATTTACCGTCGTTTTATCACCGGCCAGGAGAAGTCCCCATGCGTTGTTGGTCCACCATGCTGGCCTTGTTTTGCCTTTTCTTTGCAGCTTCCACCATAGCCAAACCCCTCCTCCCCGTACAAACGCCAGACTCCATCAAACCCTGGATCGACTGGGTGCTGTACGGCCACGAAAATCAGTCTTGTCCGCAAGCACAGGGTAACCCTGAAGACCGGCGCTGCGTTTGGCCGGCGCGTCTCGAGCTGGTGTTAGATGATCGTGCCGGGCGTTTTAGTCTGAATGCACAGGTTTACGCGGAGAGTTGGCTGCCGCTACCGGGCGATGTTGAACATTGGCCACAGCAGGTCGAGATCGATGGAAAGCCGGCCGTTGTCGCAACCGTCGAGAATAGCCCCGGAATCCGCCTCGCTATGGGTGAGCATACCGTCAAAGGTCAGTTTGTATGGGACCGCCTGCCGGAAAATCTCGCGGTGCCCACTGACACGGGCATCATCTCCTTGACGGTTAAGGGGCACTCCATCCCCTTCCCTGCCTTCAACGAACAGGGGCAGTTGTGGATTTACCGTCAGGCGTCGGGCGATACGGCGCCTTCGGAGAGAGCCGAGACTGTCGATGTTCAGGTTTACCGGCGGGTCATCAACGACACGCCGCTTCGCGTGGTGACGCATATCGATCTGGATGTGTCCGGCAGACAGCGCGAAGTCCTTCTCGATGGCGCTTTGCCGCCCGATGCGATTCCCTTGCAGGTCTCATCGCCCCTGCCTGCCCGTCTGGAACCGGACGGCAAGCTGCGTTTTCAGCTTCGTCCTGGGCACTGGAGCATGCAACTGGCCGCCCGCTTTCCGGGGCCGGTAGAGACACTCGGGCGGCCTCCGAGCACTGCGCCTTGGCCCTCGGAAGAAATCTGGGTGTTCGATGCGCGGCCGCAATTGCGCGTGGTCGAAATCGAGGGCGTTCCCGCCATCGATCCGCGCCAAACTAATTTACCCGAAGAATGGAAATCGCTTCCTGCCTACAGGATGGAATCCGGCGCCACGATGAATCTGAAGCTCATCCGGCGCGGCGATCCGGAACCGGAACCCGATAGCCTTACGCTGCACCGGCGCATCTGGCTGGATTTCGATGGCGGCGGCTATACGGTGAACGATGCTATCGGCGGGCGCATGACTCGCGATTGGAGGCTAAACATTCGGCCAGGCGTCGATCTCGGCCGGGTCGCTATCGGTGGAGAACCGCAGTCCATCACGCGCGAGGACGAAACCGGCGCGGTCGGCGTCGAGGTCCGGCGCGGAGCGGTCGATCTTTCCGCCGACAGTCGAATTAATGGCGTCCGGACTCTTTCTGCAACTGGCTGGGATAAGGATTTCCAACGCGTGAGCGCCGAGCTCAACCTTCCGCCGGGATGGCGTTTGTTCGCCGCGACTGGAGTAGATCATGCGCCGGGCACCTGGATCGCACGATGGACGCTGCTCGATCTGTTCGTGGTGCTGATTACAGCCATGGCGGTGGCGCGGTTATGGTCCTGGCCCTATGCCGCGTTCACGCTGGTCGCCCTGGCACTGCTCTGGCACGAGCCGGGCGCGCCGCGCTATGTCTGGCTTAACATCCTGGCGGCAGCCGCTTTGCTGACGGTCTTGCCGGAGGGGCGAATCGCATCGGTCGTTCGCATCTACCGGAATCTGGCTGTCCTGACGCTGATTCTGATCGCCATTCCGTTCATGGTCGACCAGGCCCGATTCGCGCTGTATCCGCAACTGGAGCAGCCCTGGATCGCGATGCCGTCGGCAGCTCCTTCCGAATTTCGGAAACAGGCGGAAGAGCCCGTCGAAGCGCCCCAAACCATGGAATCGTACGCGCCCGAGCCGAAGCGCTATGAACGCGGTGCGCCTCCGGCCGCCCCCTCCCCGCCGGACCTGGGCGGCAGGGCATTCAAGGAGACCGATCCCAACGCGATCACTCAAACCGGCCCCGGGCTGCCGGAGTGGCATTGGAAATCGATTTCGCTCGGTTGGAATGGCCCCGTTCTCCGCAGTCAGGAAATCGGTCTGGCGCTGCTCTCTCCGACGGTCAATCTGCTGCTGAATTTTTTGCGTATCGCGCTTTTGATCGCCTTGACCGTGCTGTTCCTGGGAGGACGGCCGCGGTTTCGTCCCTTCGCCCCACGCGCGGCGCTGCCGCTATTGTTGCTTCCGCTGCTCTTGTTCATACCGGATGCCAAGGCGGATTTTCCCGATCCGGCTTTGCTGGAAGAACTCAAATCGCGCCTGCTCGCGCCGCCCGATTGCTTGCCGCAATGCGCCGAGATCCCGCTGCTCAAGATCGACACCAAGCGCTCGGAGTTGCGGCAAACCTTGGAAGTCCACGCTCAGGAGCTGATCGCCCTGCCCTTGCCGGTCAATACCGCGCAATGGACGCCGTCCAAAGTCGAGATCGACAATGCCCCGGCCGAGGGCTTGTTCCGCAGCCAAGATGGCGGACTCTGGCTGGCCCTGAAACCGGGCCGCCATCTCGTGACGCTTTCCGGAATCTTGCCGGGGCGCGATCAGCTGCAAATCCCTTTGCCGCTCAAACCCCGGCGCGTGGAAGTCTCGGGCGACAGCTGGCGAGTCGAAGGCCTTCGCGACAACGGCGTTCCCGACGTTCAGCTGCAGCTCGTACGGGTCTCGAACGGCGATCGGCCTGCGGCCGAATTGCCGGCGCTGGAATCCCGACCTTTGCCGCCTTTTCTGGAGGTCGAGCGTACGCTCAAGATCGGCCTGGACTGGCGCGTGGTCACGGTAGTGCGCCGGGCTTCGCCGCCGGATCGCCCCGTCGTCGTAAGCGTTCCTCTCATCGAAGGCGAATCGGTCGTCACGCCGGGACTGCAAGTCGACGACGGCAAGGTGCTGGTCAATCTGTTGCCGGGCCAGCATGCAACCCATTGGGAATCGGTCCTGGCGAAAGGACCGGCCATCGGTATCAAGGCTCCGGAGACTACCGAGTGGATCGAGATTTGGCGCGCGGATATCAGCCCGATCTGGCATATGAAACCCGAAGGACTCGTGGTCATCCACCATCAGGATGCGGAGGGCAACTGGCTGCCGGAATGGCGCCCCTGGCCCGGCGAATCCGTTACGCTTCGTTTGACGCGGCCTCAGGGGGTACCCGGCAATACGCTGACGATAGACCGCAGCCGCTTCCAACTGAACCCAGGGCTACACGCGACGGACGCCACCCTGACGCTTAGCCTGCGAAGCTCGCAGGGCGGGCAACATACGGTGAAGCTCCCGGAGAATGCCGAACTGCAATCGGTCGCCATTGACGGCGCCACGCTGCCGGTCCAGCAGCAAGGGCAGTTGGTTGCACTGCCGATTCATCCGGGCGAGCAGGCCGCGACTTTGGTATGGCGCGACGGGACCGGAATTCGAAGCCGTCTGGTCTCCCCCGAAATCGATCTCGGCGCCCCCAGCGTAAATAGTACGATTACGTTTTCGTTAGGACAGGACCGTTGGGTGCTGCTGACGGGCGGCCCGCGCTTCGGCCCGGCGGTGTTGTTCTGGGGCGTTCTCATCGTGATTGCCTTGCTTTCGATCGTCTTGGGAAAACTGCCTTTGACGCCGATCAAGACTTGGCAATGGTTTCTGCTGTTGATCGGTCTCAGCCAGATTCCTGTGATTGGCGGCATCGTCGTGGCCGGCTGGTTGCTGGCCTCGGGATGGCGAGCGAAAGCGGGAACCGAACTCGACGATTTGCGATTCAATCTGCTCCAGGCGGGACTCGCCGTGCTGACTCTGGCTGCCCTCGCCCTCTTGCTGGAAGCGGTTCGCCACGGATTGCTGGGATTGCCGGACATGCAAATCGCCGGCAACGGCTCCGGTCCATACGATCTCAACTGGTATCAAGACCGTAGCGGCCCGACGCTTCCCCGACCTTGGATTGTTTCGGCGCCCCTCTGGGTATATCGCGTGCTGATGCTGGCCTGGGCCTTATGGCTGGCTTATTCGCTGCTCGATTGGCTGCGCTGGGGGTGGAATTGCTACGCCTCGGGCGGCTTGTGGCGCGCGAGAAAAAAGAAGGAAAAAACCGAGCCGGCAAAGCCGGGTGAAACGGTATAACCTGGTTGATATCCTGTCTTTGCCGGAAACAGCTGCCGCCTTATTCTGGCCTACCCAAGCTTTTAGGCCGGAATAAGCGAAGCGTTTCCGGCATCATCGCGCCGTATGCGGTTAAACACCGTTCCGATAAGCTCGGAATGTCCCAATGATCAACCGGTATAGCCGGACTCGCCCTTAACTCTCCCGTTTACCGCTGGTCCAATACAGGTACGAATTCAAATGCCCCTACTCTAACGCCATGCTAGCGACCGCTATTAGCGAGGAGAACGATGGACTTCATAAGCATCAACCCGACGACCGGCGAGACGATCAAGCATTACGCCTTGTGGACCGATGACGAACTCGAACAGACTCTCCGGCTGACTGCCGCCGCATCGCCCGACTGGCAATCGACCCGGATCGCCGAACGCTCGGCACTGCTGGAAAAAGTTGCCGGCGAGTTGCGAAATCGTTCGGACACTTATGCCGCAATAATCACCCAGGAGATGGGAAAACCGATTCGCGAGGCGCGCGCGGAAATCGAAAAATGCGCTTGGGTGTCCGAGTTTTTCGCTCAACATGCCGAACGATTTTTGAGGGACGAACCGGTCGAGACCGATGCGAGCCAGAGTTACGTCGTCTTTCAGCCCATCGGGACGGTGTTAGGGATCATGCCTTGGAATTTTCCTTTTTGGCAGGTATTCCGGTTCGCCGTGCCGGTATTGGCGGCGGGCAATTGCGCCTTGCTCAAGCACGCCTCGAACGTGCCCCAGTGCGCCGAAGCGATCGAGGAGGTTTTCCTGAAATCAGGCTTTTCGTCCGGCGCGTTTCAATGGCTCAGAATCTCGCACGCGCAAAGTGAGAGAGTCATCGAAGATGCTCGCGTTCATGCGGTCAGTCTGACCGGGGGCGAACAGGCGGGACGACGGATAGCGGCCTTGGCCGGAAAAAGCCTCAAGAAAACGGTTATGGAACTCGGAGGTTCGGACCCCTTCGTCGTTCTCGCCGATGCCGATCTGGAGCTCGCCGCGACCACTGCGGTAACCGCGCGGTTTCAAAACGGCGGCCAAAGCTGCATCGCCGCCAAGCGGTTCATTCTAGTCGAGTCCATCGCGGATGAATTCCTGGCGCTGTTCAAGCAAAAAGTCGAGGCGCTCGTGATCGGCGATCCGTCACAGGAAGAAACCCAACTCGGCCCGATGGCGAAGAGCGATCTCCGCGATGGAGTGCATCGCACGGTCGCCGAATCCATACGGCAGGGAGCGGTACCTCTCTTAGGGTGCGAACCGATGGAAGGGCCGGGTTATTTTTATGAACCCTCGATTCTGGACCGGGTACGGCCCGGCATGCCGGCTTACGAGGAAGAGCTGTTCGGGCCGGTCGCGGTCGTCGTCCGCGCGAGCGATGAACAGGAGGCGCTGCAGAAGGCCAATCAGCATCGCTACGGCCTCGGCGCTTCGGTGTGGACCCGTGATCGGGCGAAAGGCGAAGACTTTGCCCGGCGGTTGCAATGCGGCGCTGCTTTCGTTAACGGCATGGTCAAGAGCGATCCGCGGATGCCCTTCGGCGGTGTGAAGAATTCGGGCTACGGGCGGGAACTTAGTATCTACGGGTTGCGGGAGTTCACGAATATCAAGAGTGTCTGGATCGGCTGAGACCAGTGGAAATCGCCAAACCCAGCGGGCCGGTAGCCGGTTGGTACGTGCAGCCGAACTGCCGGAAATGCTTCGCTTATTCCGGCCTACGACTAACCCACTCTACACCAGACACAGGAAAAGGACTTACGCCGAATCGCCTTTGGTCTCTTCTCCCTCTGGGGGAGGGTTAGGGCGTTTTATTTCTTTGCCTTCTCCATCGCTATTCTCACTCGCTCTGTCACGCCCGTAGGCCGAAAAAAAGCTGTCCTGCATCGTCTGCCAAAGCTTCAGGTTTTGCCGGGCCAGTTCCGTGAATACGGACAAAGGTGCGGTTTTGATCAGACTCGCCATCTGCGCTTGCATCAGTTTTTGCTGATTCAGGAAAACGTCCAGGCTTTCCTTGAGATAGGCCGTCATGAACCCTTGCATCGCATTGCCGTAGGTCCGGATGATTTGTTCCAGAATTTCGGTGGTGAAGATCGGCTGGCCTTTTTCTTCTTCTTCCAAGATCAGCTGCAAAAGAATGCTCCGGGTGATGTCCTCGTCGGTCTTGGCATCCATCACCCGGAACTTGATAGCGTCTTTTACGAGTCCCCGAATGTCCCCAAACGTGACGTACTTACTGATAGCCGTATCGTAAAGGCGCCGATTGGGATATTTCTTGATAATGCGTTCGTTACTGCTCATATACCGGGGTTGTAATGCGGCCTACCCCATATGTTGGCCGCCGTTGATCGAGAAATCGGCTCCAGTGATGAATCCCGCCTCATCCGCCGCTAAGAAGGCTATCAGCCGGGCGACTTCCGATGGCTGACCGAAGCGGCCGACCGGAATTTCCGCCAGGATTTTGGCACGATGCTCTTCCGGGACGCTCAGGATCATCGGCGATTCGATATAACCCGGCGACACCGTGTTGACGGTAATCCCTTTCCGGGCGACTTCACGCGCGACGGACATCGTGAAACCGTGGATTCCGGCCTTGCTGGCCGCATAATTGGCCTGGCCGAACTGGCCTTTTTGCCCGTTCACCGAGGAGACGTTGATGATGCGGCCGAAACCGCGGTCCAGCATGCCTTCGATGATGCAGCGCGTGGTGTTGAACACGCCGTCGAGATTGGTACGGAGCACCGACTGCCACTGCTCGGGTGTCATTTTGCGCAAGGTTGCGTCGCTGGTGACGCCGGCGGCGTTGACGAGAACGTCTACTTGGCCGACCTTGTGCGCGATATCTTCGAACACGGCGGCAGTATGGCCGAAATCCGTGACATCGCATTCCATAGCCTGCATGTCAAATCCTTCATCCCTGCGCGCTGCTGTCCATTCTGCGGTGCGGCAGTCTACCGCCTTCGGACGGCACAGGGCAACGACGCGATAAGGCATCGTCCCCAGGTGCCTGCATATTTCGGTGCCGATGGTTCCGGTTCCCCCGGTTACGACGGCCACTCGTCCATTCATAAGAAAATCCTCCGTGCTAGGTATAAAAAAGCCAGGCCGGACCGAAGCGTTAGGAAATGCCGGGAACGGCTGCCGCCTGATCCCGGCCTACAAACTGCGAAAATCGTAGGTCGGCACCTTGTCCAGGCACACCAAAGTTGTAGGCCGGAATAAGCATTAGCGTTTCCGGCGAGCAGCTAGCTCAGGTCCGGCTTCTCCCGTTGTAAAAATCCTGTTAAATCGAAACGCGTATCGACCTCCCTTCGCGCCTAGCGCTCGACGGCGACGGCAATGCCCTGCCCTCCGCCGATGCAAAGCGTGGCGAGACCCTTGTGTACGTCGCGACGGCGCATTTCGTGCAATAAGGTGACCAGAACCCTCGCGCCGGAAGCACCGATCGGGTGCCCGAGCGCTATGGCGCCGCCGTTGACGTTGAGCTTGTCCGTATCCCATCCCAACTCGCGGTTGACCGCAATCGCCTGGGCGGCAAAGGCCTCGTTCGCTTCGACCAAATCCAAATCATCGATGGTCCATCGGGCCCGGTTGAGACAGCGTTGCGTCGCGGCGATCGGACCGGTGCCCATGATGGCCGGCTCGACCCCCGCGCTGCCGAAAGCCGCGATGCGCGCCAAGGGTTTCAATCCGTATCGCTCGGCCATACGAGTGGACATCACCAGCACCGCGGCGGCACCATCGTTGATGCCCGAGGAATTGCCGGGCGTTACGGTGCCGCTCGGTCTAAAGGCGGGCCTCAGTTTCGCCAGAGAATCCACCGTAGTGCCCGGACGCGGATACTCATCGGTATCGAAGACGATGGCCGGACCTTTGGGCTGCGGAATTTCGATCGGCACGATCTCGTCCCGAAACTTCCCGGCTTTTTGAGCGGCTTCCGCCTTTTGCTGGGAAGCGGCCGCGAAAGCATCCTGTTCCGCGCGTGAAATGCCGTACTGGTCGATGATATTCTCGGCGGTGCAACCCATATGGCAGTCGTGGAAGGCGTCCCACAGCCCGTCCACGATCATGCTGTCGATGAGAGTCCAGTCGCCCATGCGATTTCCGTTGCGCGAATTCGGCAACAGGTGCGGGGCTGCGCTCATGTTCTCCTGTCCGCCCGCGATCACGATCTCCGCATCGCCGCACTGGATCGCTTGAGCCGCCAGTTGCACTGCCTTGAGACCGCTTCCGCAGACCTTATTGATCGTGGTGGCCGGCACCTCGACCGGAAGATTGGCCTTGATTGCCGCCTGACGGGCCGGGTTTTGCCCCGTGCCGGCGGTCAACACCTGCCCCATGATGACTTCGTCGACCTGCTGAGGCTCGAGGCCCGCTTTCGAAAGCAGATCTAGAATGACCGTGGCCCCCAGGTGAGCGGCCGGAATGTTGGCTAGCGCGCCGCCGAACTTGCCTATCGCCGTGCGCGCGGCGCCTACGATTACCACATCTCGCATCGATTGACCTCTTGTTGATAGCGAATCCAATAATAAGGAATAGGCGGGGCCGGCGCCCCAGCGTGTCGGGCAACCGGCCTATCGCCTTACGACAAGTGAAAAAAGCGCTTAAATTAAGCGGTTGTTCACCCTTTCTGCGACTCCTTTTGCGCGTGCTGCGCTCCCGGTTTAGCGGCGGCTCTTGCCGCCTCGCCTGCTTCCCGTGCCGTGCTTTCCGCTGCTCGTGTCGCTCTCTCCGCGGTTTCTCTCGCCGTCTGATCAGCCCATTCGTTCAATGCGTCCTGGGTTTCCTTTGCAACACTCAGATAATCTCCGGCGTGGTCTGCAATCTTTTGACCGAATTCGGATATCAATTTTCGTTCTTCGTTCTTCCATTTTTCGGGATCCCTCGTTTCGCAATTCAATTGAGCCTGGCGCGTCCCCATCTCCAAATAATCCTGGGCCATGACCAGATTGCATCTAGCGACTTTCTCGGCGGCCCGCAGCGCAATCTCACTCCAACGCATCAGCGGATCGATCGCCACCCGGTTCATCTCGAACCATTGATCGTACACTTGCCGATTACCGGCGATCCTTTCGGCCGCTTGAAGGGCAATTTCGTTCCAGCGCATAAACGGATCAATCGCCGCACGGTTCATCTCAAACCATTGATCGCACACTTGACGAGTGTTCATCACAACCTCCTTCAAAAGATTTTCGACACACGACACACTTGGACATCCGACACCGACAGTATTTATGGTGCACTGCACCATACCGAAGCCCTGCGGGCCAATCAATAGGCCCAAATACTTACATCCAGCAAGGGCATTAACGTGTAAAAAAATAATGATCACGAATTCGGGAACCGTAGCCGCGAAAAATAGGTCGGATGACTTTGAATCATGATTTTCGCGTGTTTCAATATCGATAAACGACAGATTCAATGTCATCTGTCCGCGTCTATCCGTATCGAAAACGGAGCACCTTGAAGGCGTTTTCGCCGCGATGAAATAAGCGATTTATCTCCAGTTTACAATGCTGCGTTGCATCATGTTGATCTGGTATAGTATCGATACGGCGTCATGCCATAACAAGCCCGACCAAGGGAGACTCGAATGACTGACAAATCATCCTCTCCAGTAGATGCCTGGACCCGCCTTTGGCTGGACACGCAGCGCAAGTACTGGGAATCGTGGTCCGATCTTTCCCGCAAGGTGGTCGACGAAACCCGCCCGACTTCCGAGGCGGCAACCCCGGAAAACCCGGAGGCCCCGTCCAGTCCGCTCGACTGGGCCGATTTCTGGATGGCTACGCAACGGAAGAATTGGGACCGCTGGCTCGAATTTTCGCGGCAACCTTTCAGATCGCAGCCCGAAGCCGCGGATGAGAAAGCGCCCGCCGATCCGTGGTCACGCCTGTTCGATCTTTGGAGCACCTTTTGGATGCCTCTGGTTCCGGGACAATCCCGCGAATCGGTTGGAAAGTTGCTGGACGTTAACAAAGCCTATTTCCGCATGGGCGAGGGGCTGTGGAAGATTCTTTCTGCGAACTATGGGACCGCTCAAGGCTCGGAGAACCAGTGGGAGGCGCTCAGCCGAGGCATCAGGCAGATGCACGAGCAATTCGGCGAGCAGCTTCGAAACGCTAAAGATCCCTGGTCCGGATTCGCCACCTTCTGGGGCATGCCGCTGGACAACTGGCGCCGTGTCTGCTCGGCGTTCTCGATCATGCCGGGCGACATGGAGAAGGCCGTGCGCGGATTCGGCTCGCCTTACGGCCCGGAAACCCTGCACCAGGGGATGGTCGGCCTGTTGTCGATGCCGACGATAGGCTACACCCGCGAATGGCAGGAAGAGCTGCAACGCTGGGGACTGTTATGGCTCGATCATTATCAGGCTCTCCAGGAGTATGTTTTGTCCCTTTCGGGAATCACCGCGAAAGCCATCGATCTGTTTGCCAACGAGCTTTACGAAAGAGGCAAAAAGGGCGAGCCGCTCGAAAGTCTGCGCGCCTTTTACAACTTGTGGATCGATTGCAGCGAACAAGCCTATACCGAGATATCGACTTCGGATGAATTCATGCAGGCTCAATCCCAGCTGACCAACTCGGTTTTTGCCGTGAAGCGGCAGGAGCAGAAGATGGTCGAGGAACTCCTCAGTGCTTTCAATATGCCGACCCGCCGCGAGCTGGATACCAGTCACCGCCGCGTTCACCAGTTGCAACGACGTGTATGGCAATTGGAACAGACGCTGGAGGAATCGGGCGTAATGGAGCTTCGGGCCGAAGTTTCGGCCTTGCAGCGCGAACTGGAAAGCCTGCGCGGTCAATTGCGGGGCGAAAAGATCGAAACACCGAGCGCGCCTCGCAAAACCAGACTCAAGACATCCACCTAACTTAATCGAGGAGCGTGCGATCGATGCTGCGCCCGGAACAGATTACTCAAGAGCTTTTTGAATTCAACCGCCGAATCGCCAATGGCATGGCGACGCTCAGCAAGATCGGCCGGGTCGACGTGGAAGCGAGTCCCAAGGACCCGGTTTACCGGGAGGACAAGCTCGTTCTTTACCGTTATCGCCCGCGCCGGGAGCCAACCTCCACGGTTCCGCTGCTGATCGTCTATGCCTTGGTGAACCGTCCTTACATGACGGATCTTCAGGAAGACCGTTCCATCGTCCGCGGATTGCTCGACCAAGGCGTCGACGTTTATCTGATCGACTGGGGCTATCCCGATGGCGCCGACCGGTTCCATGACCTTGAGGACTATGTCAACCGCTATATCCGTCGGTGCGTCGATTTCGTCTGCAAACAGCACGGTCTGTCCAGCATCAATGTGCTCGGGATCTGCCAAGGCGGCACCCTAAGCCTGTGCTATACGGCCCTGCACCCCGAACGGGTGCGCAATTTGATTACCATGGTGACCCCAGTCGATTTTCACACGCCGGATAATACGTTGAGCCAGTGGTATCGCGATCTGGATGTGGACCTCATGGTCGATACGCTGGGCAATATCCCCGGCGAGCTGCTCAACTGGAGCTTTCTGTCCTTAAAGCCGTTCCGTCTGATGGGCCAGAAATACGTGGATATGGCCGATATTTTGGAGGACGAGGACAGGCTCAAAAATTTCCTGCGCATGGAGAAATGGATTTTCGACAGCCCCGATCAGCCTGGGGAACTGTTCCGGCAGTTCATCAAATACTTTTATCAAGAAAACCGGATGATCAAAGGGACCTTGAAACTCGGCGGGCGGACCGTCGACCTCAAACAAATCAAGATGCCGGTGTTGAATGTCTATGCCACGGAGGATCATCTCGTGCCGCCGTCGGCTTCCGTTCCCTTGGAGAAATATGTCGGAACCGACGATTACGCCACCATTGCGTTCAAAGGCGGCCACATCGGGATTTACGTCAGCAGCCGATCTCAAAAAGACATACCGCCTGCGATCGCCGAGTGGCTTAAGGCACGTACTCGGTAGCTACGGCGTGGAACGGGGGTCGGGAATTCCTTTCAAAGGCTTGCCGACCCTATGACTGAAATGGTGCACACTCCCGCAGCAAATCATCTATTAAGGAAGCTCTGATCAAGTTGATTCCGTTCATGCCCTTCGACAAGCTCAGGAGAGCGTTCGACAAGCCTGTCCTGAGCCTAGTCGAAGGGCTCACCACGAACGGAATCAATCCCTTACGGTTCGTCCTGAGCCTGTCGAAGGACTTAATCAGAGCTTCCTTAAGGGCCAGTCCCTCAGTAGGCCGTTCACCCTGAGCGGGCCGAAAGGTTTCGAGGGCTTACACGGAAATTGGCATCCAAATGATGCCCCGTTCAAGATTGGATGAGGTAATCCCCATATACCGTCTTCGAAAACGCTCAGCCGATAAAGACCGCCAAACACCCGAAAATCTCAGGGTCTACTTTCCCGGAACTCCACCAGATCCGCCCTTACGGTGATTTTCGGCAAGGAAAACAGGATGAAATAAGGCTGCGTCTGCTCGTAAACCACGTTCACCAGCGTCTGGGCCTTGCCGATCGAGATGCCGGCCTTTTTGTACAAGCGCGTGATCGCTTCGGCGTATTCCGGGCTCTTGAACGTAAAAATCCCGAGCAGCTTGAATCCGGTGCTGCTGCCGACGATATCGGCTCGTATCAAGCGAAAATTCGGCTGCGACAGTTTCACCTGCGTGCCGCTCGTAATCTGCGCTCCGCCTGCAGTCGCTATCGGCGGCAAGCCCAGAGGAAGACTGGTCGCGGCGGGAGGAACCGGACAGCCGGTGAGCAGCAGGAAAACCGGAATCAGCCATAGACACCTTATGAAACCCCATACGTCGGGCCGGAGCCGTTCGGCCATGGCCCTCTGGGCTTCGCCGATAGGCATCGTCACATGATTTGCCTCATGCTCGACGGCCTGGCATGCGGAAACGGCTCCAATACCTTGCCAGGATTCATACGGTTCTGCGGGTCCCAAATCGCTTTAAATTCGCGGAACGCTTGAACCAGCGCGTCGCCATACAGCCTGGGCAGAAGGTCGGCTCGTGCCGGACCGTCGCCGTGCTCGCCCGATAGCGAACCGTTGTAACGCACCACGAGATCCGCCGCTTCATCGAGGAAGGCCTTCCAGTGCTCGATGCCTTCATGTGTAAAGAAATCGAAATCGATGCGACAGTGGATGCAGCCCTGGCCGAAATGGCCGTACAAGGCGCAGTTATAACCGTATTTGTCGAGCAGTGCCCGGTAATCCCGAAGATACGGACCGACATCCTGCGGATGCACGGCCGCGTCTTCCCAGCTCGGCCAAGCCGTGCTCAATCCCGGTAAATGGGCGGTCGCCGCAAGCCCGGACTCCCGAGCTTTCCACATCAGGGTTTCTTCGCGAGGATCGTCCAGCAGCTTCATGGATGGGGCACCCGGTTTGCCGCGCAGTTCGTCCATGAGTTTCCGGGCCTTGCCGTAGGACTCTTCCCGCGTTTCGCCCCCGAATTCCAGAATCAGCCAACCGCGCCCTTCAGGCAGCAGATCCAGCTCTTCCAGGTGCATATGTTTGGTTTTCATGTACCGGATGAGCACGTCGTCGATCCCTTCGAGACCGATGGGTTTCGACGCCATCAGTTCCGCGATATGGTCGCCGGCCCGGTAGATGTCCGGATAACCCAACACCAGCAGGGTTCGCTGGGTCGGACTCGGCACCAGGCGCAACTCGGCATGCAGGACGATGACGCAGGTGCCCTCGGTGCCGACCAATGCGCGAGCGACGTTAAAGCCGTTTTCGGGCAGCAATTCGTCCAAGTTGTAGCCGGAGACGCGGCGCGGAATCTTGGGAAAGCGCGCCCGGATCAGATCGGCGTACTTGTCGCGAATGGCCTTGAGCCCGGCATAGATTTCCCCGCGCCGGCCGCCGCCGCGAATGATCGCCTCCAGCTCGTCCTCGGAGGTCGAACCGACGGTCAGGCGCAGCCCGTCGTAGGTGAGGATATCCAGGCTATGGACGTTGTCGGCGGTGCGCCCCGCCATGACCGAATGCACGCCGCAGGAGTTGTTGCCGATCATCCCGCCCAGGGTGTTGTGATTGTGGGTCGAGGGATCGGGGCCGAAGGTCAGATGATGCTCCTCGGCCTTGCCCCGCAGGAAGTCCAGCACACAGCCCGGCTCCACCACCGCCCGCTGCCGTTCCGGGTCGAGGGCAAGAATACCGCGGAGGTACTTCGACATATCGATGATCACGGCGGCATTGCAGCATTGCCCCGCCAGGCTGGTGCCGCCCCCGCGCGAGGTGATGGGCGCATCGTGCTTGCGGCAGGCGGCGACGGTTTCGACCACGTCGTTGACGTTGCGCGGAATGACCACGCCGATCGGCACCTGTCGGTAATTGGCCGCGTCTGCCGCGTAGAGCGCCCGACTCCGGAAATCGAATCGGACTTCGCCGCGGATGCGTTTGCGAATGGCGGTGGCCAAAGCCTCCACCGCTGTAGCGTTTAGGTTTGAATGCACCATCGGACCTCCATGTCAGATAAATGTGCAATGTGTCTCCGAGAAAGACCTACCCGTTAGCATTCCTTGCCGCATTCTCCGCAAAGGGAGCGGGTATTTCGATCCAATTGCCTGGTGGCGGCATTGATTCTAAACCTTCTTCTTCTCCGGCAAAATAGTCGAAGCGATCTCCTTGACCAAGGCCTTAGACCATGTCCCAGGCATCCGAATCGCCGCCGAACAAGGCCGACGAATACCTCTTGGCCTGCCCCCACACGCCAAGCCGATCCAGCAAGACACCGCCGACGGTGTACGCCAGGGCTCGCCTCCTCGGCGGTCTCGGCCGGCTTGTCGTCGTTTCCGATCCGTCGTCGAGAGCGCGGCATGGCCGTTCAATCTTCCAAATAGGACCGGTGAGAAAGGGAAAAATTGCGGAAAAAACCAAATTCGAGCGGCGAGGCAATCATCCTGCCCATCGCAGGGAACAATCTATCGCCGCCCGAGTCACTGTACGCATAGTGGAACAGTCTACATTCCGGGCGAACAAGCCCGGCTACACCAAGGAGGGTGGAGACTAACCCATGACAACGGACTTTCATCAGGAGACCGAATTCAGCCCAGAGGCTCACCCGCGGACCGCCTGTCCGGTCAATACCCATAACGAATGGGACCCTCTGGAAGAAGTCATCGTCGGCCGACTGGAAGGGGCTACGGTCGCTTCGAATCACATCGCGGTGACCGCTGCCATTCCCGACAAGACCACCCAATGGCTGGCCAAAATCACCGGTGGCTGGAAATACCCCGGCTTTCTGCTCAAAGAAGCCCAGCGCGAACTGGAAGGCTTCGTGGCTCTCCTCGAGAACCTCGGCGTGACCGTGCGGCGACCGGAGCCGGTGGATTTTTCGATCCGCTTCAAGACGCCTTACTGGACCTCCAAGGGGTTTGCTAACGCCTGTCCGAGGGACAGCCTGCTCGTGATCGGCGACGAGATCATCGAAGCCCCTATGGCTTGGCGCTGCCGCTATTTCGAGGTCCATTCCTTTCGTCCGCTGCTCAAGGAATATTTCCGTCGGGGCGCCCGCTGGAGCGCCGCACCGAAACCGGAGCTCCGGGACGAGCTCTACGACCGAGACTATCTGCCGCCGGCGGACGGCGAGCCCATCCGGTATGTGATCAACGAGTTCGAGCCGGTGTTCGACGCCGCGGATTTCGTCCGCTGCGGCACCGATCTTTTCGTCACCCGCAGCAACGTCACCAACCGCAGCGGGATCGAATGGCTGCGGCGGCATTTGGGCGAATCCTATCGCATTCATGAGGTCGGGAGCCGTTCCAGGCACCCCATGCATATCGACACTACGATTCTGCCCTTGGCGCCGGGCAAGCTGCTGGTCAATCCGGAATATGTCGATGTCAACCGGCTTCCGGAAGTCTTCAAGTCCTGGGATATCCTCATCGCACCCGAGCCCGATCCGGTGAAGGGAAACCTGCAGCGCTTCGTGTCCATGTCGAGCCGCTGGCTGAGCGTCAACGTGCTCTCGATCGACGAAAAGCGAGTGATCGTCGAAAAGGATCAAGTGTCACTGATGCAGCTTTTGGAACGGCACGGGTTCGAGCCGATTCCCTGCTCGTTCGCGAGCTACGCGCCGTTCGGCGGCTCGTTCCATTGCGCCACCCTGGATATTCGTCGGCGGGGTGAGCGCCAGTGTTATTTCTAAAAACTTCGAATCAGAGGGCGTCATGTTTTTCGACAGTTGGATGAGTCTTCTGAGAACCGGAGTCGTGGGGCTGTGTGCTTATGTTCTTTTGGTTTTGCTGCTGCGGTTTTCCGGCAAGCGGACCCTAACCAAGCTCAACGCCTTCGATCTGGTGGTGACTGTGGCGCTGGGTTCGACTCTGGCAACGGTCCTGCTGTCCAAAGATGTCGCTCTGGCCGATGGCATACTCGCCTTCGCCCTGCTCATCTTTCTGCAATGGGCGGTGACGTGGCTCTCGGTCCGCTCTCGGGCCGTGAGCCGGCTGGTCAAAGCCAAACCGCGGCTGGTCTTTCATCAGGGCAAGTTCTTACCCGAGGCGCTCGAGGCGGAGAGGATCACCGAGGGCGAAATCCTGCAAGCCCTCCGCGCCCAGGGAATTGCCTCGCTGGAGCACGTGGGCGCCGTGGTGCTGGAAACCGATGGCAGTTTGAGCGTCCTGCAAAATCTCGATGCCAAAGGCGCCTCAACTCTGGCGGACGTGCGCGGCAGAGCACGGGAGGACTCAACATCGACCTAGCCGGGCAAGGTTCATGCCGATCCCTCTGCTAACCAGTGTCGCCGGTATCGCGCTGGTGGACAGCCTGAATCCCACGGCCATTACCTTACAACTGCTGCTTCTGAGTACGCCTGGGGCCGGCGCCCGCTCGGCCGCCTTCATCCTGGGGGTCTTTACCGCCAACTATGCGGGCGGCTTGATGCTGGTGCTGGGGATAAACCGCTTTTTCGGCACCCGGCTTCGGGACATTGCTTCGCTTCACGATGGCGTTCAACTCATCATCGGCGTGCTGCTCATTGCCGCGGGCATCTTCGTGTGCCGGTTCGTATCCTCGAAGAAATCCCGCCGAGTACCGTTAAATTCATGGCAGAGTTTTCTGATGGGCACCGCGGAGATGGCGCTGGAACTGCCCACGGCTTTTCCCTATTTGGCGGCCGTCGGCCTGATCGTGCGGGAGTCGCCCCCTCTGTCCGCAACGCTCGGCATTCTGCTGATGTACAACATTCTTTTCATCCTGCCTCTGCTGGTCCTGTTGCTGATCTACAAGCTGCTGCCCGACCGGCAAGCGCCGTGGATGGCGAAAATTCAGAAACGGTTCCGCCGCTGGCTGCCTCGAGTGCTCCGGATTCTGCTGGTGGGAGCCGGCATTATTCTTCTGGCAGACGTGGTATTGAGGGCTCTAGGCATCGAGTGGCCCTTCGGAAAATAGCGCCTGCACGATCCCGAGCCTTGCCGGGCTTGGCCCTACGGGATAAAAACCGCCCGGCACCGGTCGGTAACCGTAAAGGCGAACAGGAAACACGAACCATGGACGACATCATTCGGCTGGTGGGTCCGAGCCGGGCGGTGGAAATCTTCGGCATCCGGCTGGTCGGCGTCAACGCCGAAAACGGCAAGAAGCTCCTGATGAGCCTCCTCTTGATCGCCGTAATTTTTCTGTTGCGGTGGGCGATCCGGCGTGGCACGAACCTCGTCTTGCGCCGACACCCGAATGAGCAGACCGAGTTTTGGGCACGTCAGACGATCCAGCTCATTACAGCCTTTCTGTTGCTGCTGGGCCTCGCCTCCATCTGGTTCGACGATCCCACCCGCCTCGCCACTGCTTTGGGCCTGGTGACAGCGGGCCTCGCCTTCGCCCTGCAGCGGGTGGTCACTGCCGCGGCAGGCTATTTCGTGATCCTGCGGGGCAAGACCTTCCATGTCGGCGATCGTATCGTCATGGGCGGCGTGCGCGGCGATGTGGTGGCGCTGGGCTTTATGCAGACGACTATCATGGAAATGGGCCAGCCGCCGTCGGTGCAGAACGCCGATCCGGCGATGTGGGTGCGAAGCCGGGAGTACACCGGCCGCCTGGTGGCCGTCAGCAATGCCAAGATCTTCGACGAGCCGGTCTACAACTACACCCGCGACTTTCCCTATATCTGGGAAGAAATGAGCCTGCCCATCCCCTACCGAGCCGACCGCGAGCGGGCCGAGCGGATCGTCATGGAGACGGCTCTGCGTCACACGATCACGACCAATAAGCTCGGGCAGGAAGCCTTGGCGGAAATGCAGCGGCGCTATTTTCTAAAGCCCACCGAGATCGGGCCCAGGGTCTATGTCCGCCTGACCGATAATTGGCTGGAACTCACCGTCCGCTTCATCGTCCACGACCGCGGCATCCGCGAGGTCAAGGACGCTATGAGCCGCGACATCCTTCAAGCATTCGAACAAGCCCGCATCGAACTCGCCTCCGCGACCTTCGAGATCGTGGGTCTGCCGCCACTCCGGATTGAACATAAAGAGTCGCGGACTTAGGCCGCTGTCTCATTCGCTCGATCATACGTAATCTCCGCTAGCGACAGAGGCATTCTTTTCGTCTAATTTGGGAAATAACCTGCCTCAATCGTTTATCGGCCGCTTTAGATGGGAAGCAGTAAGCGTGTTGCATCGGTGAGCTTGGCCGCGGCAGCGGCGTTATTGGGATTCGCATACCCCGTTTTCGGCGAGGCATGGGGAACTCCGCCCCAGCACCGTCCCGGCGCCGCCCAATTGCTGGAGGTGCCTGTATCCGGCAATCCGATTGTCCCTCGAGCCAGACCGCCCATCGAGAATCCCTACGCCAAAGCCCCAGATACCATCGTGCAGGGCCGAAAACTGTTCGACAGCATGAATTGCAGCGGTTGCCATGCCCCCTTGGGCGGCGGCGGCATGGGGCCGCCCTTGAGCGACCGCGAGTGGATCTATGGCGGAGAGCCGGCCGCAATTTATCTCAGTATCGCGCAAGGCCGCCCCAATGGTATGCCGGCTTGGAGCCTGGCGCTCCCGCCCCAATCGATTTGGCAACTGGTGGCGTATATCCAGACGCTTGGCGAAACTCCCGCACCGGCTTCCCGCCCGCCGGAAAAGGCGGCGCGCCCCGTTCCGCAGCGTGCGCGTGGTTCTCAGCGATGAAAATACGGGGATTCGCATGCCTCGGCTTATTCGCGATCTGCCTCGCCGCCGAGGCCGTTGCACCGCCTTCCCTGGCGCAGCTCGAACAACAGGGATACCAGGTCTTCATCGCGCGCTGTGGCGTCTGCCATACCGTCCGGGGCATCGAAGCCCGCGGTATCCTGGGCCCCGACTTGACCCATCTGATGAGCCGGCGCTACATCGGGGCGGGTGTGCTCCCGAATGCGGTGGGCAACCTCGGGGGATGGGTTGCGGATGCGCAGGCACAAAAGCCGGGCTGCTTCATGCCGACCATGGACCTGTCCGGCCCCGAATTGCAGGCGGTGCTCGCCTACCTTCAAACCCTGCGCTGAAGAAGATGCCGGATGATACGACCGCTCGGGCGATGAGAATTTATCCGGAATCACGGACGAAGGCCGCGCCTCGTACGTCTTCGCGCTGCCCGACGAACAATCATCCTAGACGCGGGCCGACTTGGTCGAAGAATACGGCATCCCGCTCGTCGCCGGAGTTTAAGGTGAGTCGGTGAGCACCGCTGCCCACTGCCTGAACTTTCCACCAGAGATAGCAACTAATTTATAAGTCATTAAAAATAAAGAGGTCTTGAACATGGAACATCCGAACCGGCCTCCGGTGTTCGCCACTGCGATAGCCATGTTCATGATCTCGGTCCCGCTGATATCCTGCCAAAAGTCGACAAATATCAAACCCGCTCCGGTCCCCGGATACACACAGCTAAGCCCCGTCGAAAAATCAGCGGCATCCGACATGTCCCCCGTCAGGATTGATGCCCAGCCGGAATCGTGGCCGGGGGGCAAAGCCATCGAATTCACGACGACGCCCGTCCGCTTGAAAATCGAAAATCGCAGCGAAAGCCCGCTGCTGATTCGCTACAGCGACTTCAAGGTGCTTACGCCCGCCGGGAGAGAGTTCTCCGCCTTGCCGGTCTTTCCGGTCAAAGCGAAAGATAGGGGGCCGGTCGTTCCCGGCACGCTGCCGATGCTGACTCCCGTGGCCTACCCACCGATCGTCGATCCTCTATTCGACTATCGGGATTTCCGTGTGGCGCCCTTCCTCAAACCGGTCTATCCCACCATCCCGGTTCATGAAGGCCCTTTTCCTCACGATCAAACTTATAACGAGCGCCACGCGACGTACTGGCAACGGTCCGACCTGCCCAACCTCGAAATGATTCAGCGGGCTTTGCCGGAGGGCGTATTGAACCCGGGCGGCTGGGTAGCCGGCTGGCTGTATTTTCAAAAATTCGAGCCCATGCCTGCCGGGACGCTCGTGGTCAACCTGACCGACGTGTCCGGACGCCCTCTGACGCCGGTTCGCCTTCCGATTCAGGCACGCTGAAACGCGATTTTTCCGCTGCTGCTTCGGTCAAAACGAAAGAGTCCATCCGCATTGCCTTGACCGGATTGCATTCAATCCAGCCAAACATTGAGCGCGAGGTCTTATCATGACGGTTACTTTCACGGATGTTTTCAAGGTCATCTTCGCCATTTTTCTTCCGCCTCTGGGCGTATTCATGGAAGTCGGACTTGCCGGCGCCTTCTGGCTGAACATTCTGCTGACGATGCTGGGCTTCGTCCCGGGCATTATTCACGCCCTTTACATCATTTTCACCCGTTGACGGGCAAGCCTGCTGAACCATCGCCCGCCAAAAAGAAGCTCTGGCCTTGGCGGCATGACTCCGGCTGGTCGTCGGCGGCATCGTGCTCGCGATGAGGACGTTGTCCGCCTTTGGGGGCATTGCGGCTCGATATACTCGCGATTCGGTTTGCCATGTTCGTGGCGCAGTGGACTCGCCGTAATCACACCGACACCGAAAGCGGCCAATCAAGAGATTTGCACGGAGAATGAAGCAAGGAGTGAAAAACATGAGCGAGAAGGAATATGGGCGTGAACGGAAAAAGACCTTGGACAGCGACTGAGCGCGCTAGCTCAGAGCGTACGCCATGACTGCGCCGTTTCCATTTCTCTCAAATTGGATTGGCTCTGGAGTCTTGATGCCATGAGTGCCCGAAGCCTTTTCAAGTGCCTGCTGTTCGTCCTAGCAGTCCTGGTTGCGGGCTGCGGTCCCGCCCTGCGTCCGTCGCTTTCGCAGCAGGAACTGCTCAGCGCCCGAGAGGCCAGCGACCGTCTGGTCAAGGCGGAAATCAAAGGATTCACACCGCGACTCGTCACGCGGGCCAAGCAGGAGTACGACGACTATGTCCTGGGTGTCAAATCCGAACCGCCGGTAATCGACGCTCTCGTGATCTCCGGCGGTGGCGACTGGGGAGCGTTCGGCGCGGGCTTTCTCAAGGGCTGGGGACGCGTTCCGAAGGGCCCCATGGCGCGCCCCGAATTCGACGTCGTGACCGGTGTCAGCACCGGAGCTTTGATTGCGCCGTTCGCTTTTCTCGGAACCGAACGGACCATCGACCAAGTGTTGAAGATGTACCGCGAACCGGTTCCGGACATCATGAAACTTCGAGGGCTTCTGTTCTTTCTCCCGCGCTACGCATCGTTCACCCGCATTCCGGGGCTGGAGCGGGATATAGCCGAAGCGGTCGATTCGGAGTTTCTGAACCGCATCGTCCGGGAAGGCAAGCGCAGCCGTATGCTGCTGGTCAATACCACCAATCTCGATGATGGGGACATGCGCGTCTGGGACGTAATCGAGGAAGCAAGAAGCGCTCTCCGGACCGGCGACGTGGATCGGGTACACCGCATCCTCCTCGCTTCGGCCGCGATTCCCGGCGTTTTCCCGCCGCGCGAGATCGACGGCCGGCTGTATGTCGACGGAGGCGTGACCGGAAATATCCTGTATGGCGCAAGAACGCACGATGAAGACAGCTTTTCGGCGGTCTGGAAGACGACTTACCCGAACCTGCCGATCCCCAAGCTGCGTTACTGGGTCATCTTCAACAACCAGTTCCGTTTTCTGCCGCAGATCACCCGGCCGACCTGGGCCGCCATCATGCGCCGCAGCACCAACCTGGCGACCCAATCGTCGACCGTCAACGCGCTACGCCATCTTTACGCACTGGCCGAGATTTCGAAGCTGAAAAGAGGCGCCGATGTCGAAATCCGGGTCATCTCGGTTCCTGCGGATTGGACGCCGCCGAAACCGGGCGTGTTCGTAAAGGAAACGATGAACGCCCTGTCAGATCTCGGGGAACGCATGGGCGCGAATCCTTCGAGTTGGCGCACCGACCCGCCCTGAGCGGAATCGGAACTCAAGCGGCACGGACGGCGCCCGGATGATCGAGATCGGAATGTTCGATTTTAAGGAAAGGAGAGCAACATGGACGTACGACTCAGTGCTTGTGGCTTCCGCACGATTCTGCCGATGCTTGCCGTGATGGCCGCCTCATGCGCGAGCCAGCCCGGCGGGCGGGACACCGCTGCCGAGGGAGACGCCTGTTCCCGGCTGAAAGCGGTCATCGCCGCGGCCGACAATCGCTTCGAAAACATCAAAGGCCCGCGGGTGATCCACCGCCTCGGCGACCGGTGGGAAGTGGAAGGCATCTTCCCCGATACGGCCTGCGAGGTGTGGAAATGGAGCGGCAACGAACATTATTACTGCCTGTGGAACGAAACCGGCGAAGCGGCCGCCCGGCAGGATTTCGAAAAAGGCAAGGAGGCCGTAGGGGCTTGCCTGGGCAATGCATGGACATTGACCGAAGAGCAGGCCAAGACCGGGAGAGTCGCGGTGTTTTCCAGAGAAGATGAGGATACCCGCGTATCGCTTCGGTATTTGGCCGATACCCGGCGGTACCGCCCGACATGGCATACCAGCTTGATTATCGGAAACGCCTTGCGCGATCCGAGCCTGCTCCATCATCCCGCTCGATAGTGCTATCGGCTACCGAGCACAGCCTTATCAACCCGGCCATTACCCGACGCGTAACTGCACAGGCGCTTTCCCGTCGCCCGGCTGAATGGCCGATAGCGGCGCTTCGCCGCTGTGGGGCAAGCCTTGCACGTACAAGGACCGGGTGGGCAATGCAAACTGGAGCCCTTCAGCCTGAAAAGACTCGAAGATCATCAGATTGATCGCCTGCTGCACATTCATGTACTCGTTGTAGTCGGCGCTCAGCACGTAGTAAACGACTTCGAACAGCAGGGAGAAATCGCCATAGGCTTTGAAATGGGCACGGTCGAAACGCACGTTGGCCTGGTTTTCGACGGCGCTCCGCAAGAGCCCCGGAACCTTGACCAGCTTTTCGTACGGAGTGTGATAAACGAGTCCGATTTGGAACACCACGCGCCGCTCCTTCATGCGTTTGAAGTTGCGGATTCGGGTATTTAAGAGATCGCTGTTCGCGCAGATGATCTGCTCGCCGTCGAGACTGCGGATGAGGGTGGTCTTAATCCCGATGTGCTCCACCGTGCCCATGAGCTGGTCGAAAACGATGAAATCGCCTGCCACGAAGGGTTTGTCGAAAGCGATGGACAACGAGGACAAAAGATCCCCGAGGATCCGTTGCAGCGCCAGCGCCACCGCGACACCGCCGATTCCGAGACCCGCCGCCAGCGCCGTGATATCAATGCCGAAACTCTGGAGGGCGAGGAGCAGCGCCAGCGACCACACCGCCACTTGGCTCAGCGAATTGAAAATCGACAGCGCCCCCAGGCTGGTTTCGTCGCGCTTGGTTTTTCGGCCCAAATAATCGAAAACCCAGACTCTGAGAAAATAGCTGACCCAGGTGGAAACCTGGAAAAGCAGCGCGACGATGGTTAGTTTGCGGACGATGCCGCTGAGCGTCGGATCCAAGTGCAGCAGCAATGTCGATGCGAACACCGAGATCATGAGCAGAAAGAACGTGCGGGTTCGCCTGACGCCGGCAAAGAACTCTCCGATGAGGACGTTGTGCCGGCGCTCGAGATAGCGCTGCAAGGCGGCGATGAGAAAGTTCCGAACGAACACCAATACGCTGAAGAGCCCGGACACCGATATGGTGGCCAGTACCCAGTCGCGCACCCGATTGCCGTTCAATTCCGTATCCAGAACGACTTCCGCCAGTTCGCGCCAGCTCCTGTGCTCGGTGCGGTCGTTGACCGATTCGATGATTTTTTGGAGCAAACGGCGAGTCTTTTCGAAATAAGCGTCCCGCTCTCGCAGATGATCCATCAACGGCTCCACCGATTGACGCTGCTGCTCGAGCCAGCGTACGGCATTGCCGGCATCGTGCTCCGCATTGGAAAGTTTGTTCTCGATGGAGATTAATTGCCCTTTCCAGTCCTGAAACAAAAGAATCACGGAGCGTTCGTTCTGTTCGAGTGCGGCCAAGGCGTCGACCGCCTCCTCCTTCCATTTCACCCACTCGCCGGGCTTGCCGACGCCGTTGACGATCGCGTAGCGCCGCTGCCAAGCCGTTTTCCAGATCTCCAGCAACTCGATCTGCTTGTTTAAGCCTGAAATCTGCGCGTCTAGCGATTCCTTGGCCAGCCGCCGCGCCTCGACTTCTTCCGACAGCTCCGGAAGCCTGTCCGGAGGCGCATTCGCCATGCGCTGCCGCGCATCGTGCAGCCGACTTTCGTTGGCGATCTGCTGGCCATCCATTCTTCTCAATTCGCGCTTGAGTTCGAGTTCTTCCTTCTCGATTTGCTCCAGCCGGTCCTCGAGCTCCGCGGCGGCGAACTGTACCCGGCCGCTCAGCAGGCTCAGGCGCCGTTCTTGCAGCTTCACCGACGCGTCGGCGACAGCCAGCTTTCGTTTTTCCCTTTCCAGCTCCAGCTCTCGAAGCCGTACCGTTTCCTCGGCCTGCCTGAGTGCCCACCGTGCCGACTGCAAGCGAGCGGGATCGGGCCCGGCGCCCTGCGAAGCATTGTTGTCCCTCGCATCAGCATTCAGTTCCTTTTGCTTCGCCGCCCGTCCCGTCTGCGCCTGCTCGAATTGCGAATGCGCCTGATCGACGGCCGTCCTTAGCGCAGAGAGACGCGCCGTCTGCGCAGTCAACTCGGCCGACGCCGCATCGAGTTCGCTCACCGGGACCGGATCATCGCTCGTCCCTAGAGTTTTCGCTGCTTCACGATATTTCCGCTCCTCGACGCCGAGCATATCGATCTCCTGCTGCGCCGCGAGCTGACGCTCGAAGATCGAATCGAGCTGCGTCAGGATTTCCAACTGTTGGTTCAAGGCAGCCGTCTTATCCGAACCGGACGGATCGGCACTCAACTCTTTTTCGACCGACTCGATGGCGACCGATACCTCTTGTCGCCCCGCCTTGATGCGATCGATGCGCGCCTTCAAGGCTTCTTCCGGCGAAAGCGCCCATTTCGTTGCCTCAACCTCGCCCGGCGTCTGCTGGGCCGCCTCCTGAGCCAAAGCCGAGTGAACCAGCCAGAAAACAAGCATTCCCAAAGAAAATCGGATGACAGATTGACGTAGGGATCTTTTCGAAAGACCCATTAAATAACCCCCATTTTCAGAGTGCTTTTAGTTCGGATGAGTTGTAGGCCGGCATAAGCCTGTCCTGAGCCCGGTCGAAGGGCGTCAGCGTTTCCGGCAAATCTTGATAGAACGACACCCGGCATCAAGAGTGCCAAGGCAAGCCCTTGATTTTTATCCTTAGGCCCGACTGTTAGCCGACGAAATTTGTTTTGGAAACATTATTCTTTGGCTTGGCCAAACGAAAATCATATAGGTCAGGATAAGCCTGTCCTGAGCCTAGACGAAGGGGCGACGGTCATTCCCGACGCGCGAAAGCCCAAATGCCGGTTATGACTGCCCCCTCAACAACCGGCATCCTCGACATCCTCGGTGAGAAACCGCAACCCCGTTTCGATACATTCCGCATCGGAAATCGGTTTCGGCTTGACGCGGGCTGTGTCCATCATACCGGCTACCCGTTGCAGGCTGGACAGGATCAAAGTCTGCTCCCACGGTTCCAAACGCCGGAATGCGCCCAAAAAGCTGACGTGCAGCAGCGAGGGGGCGTGCTGCAGGGCGTCCCGGCCGGCTTCGGTGAGGGTAATGGTCAGGCGCCGCTTGTCTTCCGGGCTGCGTTCGCGCCGAATTTGCCCTTTCAGTTCGAGGCGGTCCAAAACCGTGGTCACCGTCCCTTGACTCAGGTTGACGGCCTGGCTGAGATGATTGGCCGTCAACGGCCCCCGCTGCGCCAGAGCGCGCAGCACCATCAATTGCGAGCCGGTCAGCCCCGCCTTCTGCAACTGTTTGGACTGCAAGTCGAGGGCGCGGACGATGCGGCGCAACTCGACCAGTACCTGCTCGTGTATTTCCATACGGTAAACGATTGTTTCGGAGTTGAATCAGGCCATGGCCTGGGCCAGGCGGCGGAACTGCAAACTATACAAGGTTTGAAGATAACGCTGGGTTTCCCGGCGCTCCAGATCGGTCACGTGGCGCCAGAATCCGTAGACTCGCGACAACGTCATCATCCGCTCGGCATAGTGCTGCCAGGTATAACGCTCGGCAACGCGCCGGAGCGCTCCTTCCGAAATACGCGCCCAGTATTCCGGCTCGGTGTGCGCTCGGGCAAAAAACCGCGCCATGCGTTCCGCCGCCGCATCGCCGTGATTCGGATCGATGTGAAACCCCGATACGCCATCCTCGATGATCTCCGACGGCCCGCCGAAACAGGTGGCAAAACAAGGCAGCCCCGAAGCCATCGCCTCGATCACCGTGAGGCCGAACGCCTCGAACAAGGCCGGCTGGACGAAGGCCCCGCGGCGATCCGCCACGTAGCGGTAAATTTCCCCCGCCAGGTTCTTGGGCAGCCTGAGGCCCAGCCAGCGTACCTGCCCGTCCAGTCCATACCGATCGAACAAGGCGTGCATGTACCGGATCTGTTCGATTTCCTCGGTATCGGACGAGCATTCCGGATCCACGTGGCCGGAAATGACCAGAAGGTTGACCGCCTCACGCAACTGATCCGAGGCGCCGAACCATTCCACCAGCCCGGCGATGTTCTTGATACGATCCAGGCGCGCCATGGTGAACAACAGCGGCTTGTCCCGCTCTTCCAAGATCCCGCGCGCATCGGCCCTGTCGTCCCCGCCGAAGATCAGCTGCTGGATTTCGGCGTGCAAGTGCGGCAGACGGCGATCTTCCGCGGTGTAGGGAAAATAAGCGGCGGCATCGGCACCCGGCGAAACGATGTTGAACTTCGGATCGTAGACGTCGACCCCGTTCACGACCCGGAACAGATTGGGCATCGTAAACGCGACGTGGCTCTCGTACTGTCCCACGCTGTCGCGGGTGCCGGCAATTTCCTGATAACTGCTGGCGATGATGAAATCGGCGGCGTTCATCGCGATCAGATCGGCGGTGAACTGGCAGGAAAAATGATACTGGGCCTCGTTTTTCTGCCAGAACAGATCGGAATGGAAATATTTGGTCTTCTCCAGGGCGTGGGCGATGTTGCACTGGGTTACGCCGAGGCGCTGAGACAGGAGCGTCGCCACCAGATTGCCGTCCGAGTAATTGCCGACGATCAAGTCAGGGCGCCCGCCCAATTCGGCGAGCAGTTCCCGCTCCGCGTCCAGGGTATACCGCTCCAGATAAGGCCATACTTCGAACCGGGAGATCCAGTGCGTCACGACCTCGCCGGAGGCGTTGCGGAACGGCACCCTGAGTATCCGGGCGTTGCGCGTTCCGGAAATGGGTTCGAGGCGCTGGTCGCAACTGGTCCCCTCCGCCTGGGGTATCAACCGCGTCACCACTACGATTTGCGGCTCGATATCGAGACCCTGCTCGAACAGGCGGGACCGCATTTCGGCCTCCAAAGAGCGCGCCTGATCGAGGATGTAGACCACCTGCCCTCCCGTGTCGGGACGGCCGAGCACGTTGGCCTGGCCGAAATAGCCGTGCGGCGAAATGATGGCCAGCGAAAACACCATGGGCAAACGGGCGAGAAACGTTTCCAATCCCCTCGGATCGGGCGCCTCCAGGAGATCCTGAAGCAGGCGCATGGTGTCCCGGATGCGGGAGACCTCGCGCCCCCAGCCGGGCTCGAATCCTAAGGCGCGCAAGGGCGCGGCCACTTCCTCCCATCTCGCCGAAGGCGCGTGGCCGGCGAGCACGTCGTCGGCCTGGCGCAAGGCTCTGCGCAAGTCGCGGACGCTCCTGATCTGCTCGTTGAGCATCAGGGTCTGGCCGCGAAACGAGTGGATGGTCAGAAAGTTCAAGATGCGCTCGCCGCCGTCTCCCAACTCGTCGAACAGTTGCCGGGACAAGTGCTTGTTCAGGAACTCCACGCCGCGGCCTATGGATCGCGCTTCCTGGAGTTTGGGAAACTCCTGGGAGAACGGACCGAGATCGATCTCCAGCAATCATTCGTCGATATCGTGCTGCCCGGTCGCCAGACCCTCCTTGAAACGCAGAAAATCCCGCACCGTCACTTCCTCGACCGTCAGCCCGTCAAGCGCGATGCGCACATAACGCCAAGAAGCGATACGAAGCCGGATGGCAAGATAGACCCAAGCCTCGTCGAGAGCAGCCTCCTGGGAGAAACGTATGGTCCTCCCCAAGGGCGACTGCTTGAGCCCCTCCGGTGCGTCTTCCGCGGTGCAAACGTCGGCGAAAGCGTCGCAGAGATCGGAACGCTGCAAAAAATTGCGCTCCAACTTTCGGATTTGGTGGAGCACGCGATGGCTGACGGTGGGGCAAGCTTGCAGAAAGCCGCGTAATTGTTCGATCAAATCGTCGCCGCGCGCTTTTTCTATCATAAAAATCTCAACTGATGCGGTCTCTTTTAGTTTGACGTCAAATGATTCATTAGCAAACCAGGTCTGTCAATTCCAGAGACTCGATTGCCGCTGCCAAAGGTGCATCCCCGGTAGACTCCTGAATCCCCTTGCGTGGGTCACGGTGAACGATCTATGGGAATAAGCCTCGAATATTGATGCATCGCTGTATCCTCACACCAATCAAGTTGACAAAACCCACAGATCATTTTGAAATCAAATCATAAGCCAGAAGAATCAGTCGAGCCGACTCAATGGGGGAGTTCATTCATGAAAGCAGTCATTCTTGCCGGGGGCCAAGGCGTAAGGCTACGGCCCATTACCGAGAACATACCGAAGCCCATGGTCTCGGTACTGGGCAAACCCATCATGGAACACATCGTACGGCATCTCTGCTCGTATGGCTTCACCGACCTGCTTGCAACACTGCATTACCGGCCCCGCGCCATCCGCGACCATTTCGGCGACGGCAGCGACTTCGGGGTCAATCTAAACTACACCTTGGAGCACAAGCCGCTGGGCACGGCCGGTTCGGTCAAGCTCGGCGCGGAGTTTCTCGATGAGACGTTTCTCGTCATCGCGGGCGATGCGCTGACGGATTTCGATCTCGCAGCCTTTTGGGCCTTCCACAAGGCCAAAGGTGCCAAGGTCAGCCTATGCCTCAAACGGGTATCGGATCCCGGCGAATTCGGGGTGGTCGTGACCGACGAGCACGACCGCGTGGTCCGCTTCCTGGAAAAACCCGGCCTCAGCGAACTGGTCAGGGACACCGTCAATACGGGCATCTATCTCATAGAGCCGGAAATCTTGGAGGTGATACCCAAGGATATTCCGTACGACTTCGCTGGCGACCTTTTCCCGAAGCTCCTGGAACAAAACGTTTCGCTGTACGCCTATGTCGCGGATGGTTACTGGAGCGATATCGGCACCCTGGATCAGCTCAAGCAGTCGCACTGGGATCTTCTCGACGGAAAGGTCCGTTTGCCGCTCGGCGGAAATCTCGTTGGAGAGCGGATATGGCTCGGCGACGGCGCGCGGGTCGCCAAGGATGCCGAACTCGGCTCGCCCTGCTGGATAGGCGACAACGTCCGCATCCGATCCGGCGTCAAGATCGGCGCTTATTCCGTGATCGCGCCGAACGTGGAGATCGACGCGAGAGCCACCGTGAACCGCAGCATCGTCATGAAAAACTCGTTCGTCGGCGAGTCGAGCGACCTGCGCAACTGCATCGTCGAAGGCAGCACCGTCATCGAGGCCCGTTGCGAAATCGGCGACGACGCCGTCATCGGCTCCCGCTGCCATCTCGGACGCCAGGTCGTGGTCGTGCCCGGCGTTTCGGTCTGGCCCAACAAGGAAATCAACGGCAATACGACGATCCGCGAAAACCTGGTCTGGGAGTCGCTCTTGCGCCCTTCGATTTTCGGATCGCGCGGCGTCAGCGGCCTGGCCAATCTCCACATCACGCCGGAATACGCGGCAGCGCTGGGCAAGGCCTTCGGCAGCTGGATCCGGCGCGGCGCCCGAGTCGCGGTCGCCCGCGATGCGCACCCGTTCTCCCGGCTGATCAAGCGGGCGTTTATCTCCGGACTTTTGGCGGTAGGCGTCAATGTCGACGATCTGGAGGAGGCCAGCCTGCCGGAGACGCGCTTCATTACCTGCTTCGGCCGCCATTTGAGCGGCGGCGTCCATATCCGCATCTCGGACGAACACCCCAGCGTGGCCGTCATCGAGCTTTTCGACACCGACGGCCTGCCTTTGCTGCGCAGCGCGCGCCGCAAGATCGAAGCGGTGTTCTACCGGGCCGAGTTCCCCAAGGTATCCGTCGAGAACGTCGGCAATCTGACCTATCCCGGCCGCGTCGACGAACGCTATGCGGACCACCTTCGGCTGCACCTGAGCCGGGCCGCCGCTCACCCCTGGGCCGATCGAGTACTCCATTACTGCCGGGAAGGCAATCTGGCGCGGATACTTGCCGATCTGCTCGGCAGCAATGCCCTGCACCATCTCGAAAGCGAATGCAGAGAAAGTACCGACACTCCGCGTGTGCCGCCTTACGAACGGATTGCGGAAATCGCCAGGCTCAACCGAAAAATCGCCCTGATCATCGAGCGAAGCGGCGAACAACTGACTTTGGTCGACGAACTGGGCACGATACACCGGGCGCAACGGACGCAGGAACTCCTGACCGCGGCCTTCATCATCGGCGCGCCGCCCGAGGAGCCGGTCTTTCTGCCGCCCGATCACCCCAAATTTCTGGCCGAACTGGCCGACGCCAGGGTGCGACGCCTGATCATCACGCATAAAGAACCGGCCGCTCAACTGAATGCCGTCAAAAAAGCCATGCAGACCGACGATGTTTGGCTGCACTTTGTCCACTTTTATCTCGGCTACGGCGCGGTGGCGGCGGCGCTTCGTCTGCTCGAATTTCTGGGCAAGGAGCATTTGACCCTGCACGATTTCGAGCGCCAGATTCCGATCAGCCATTGCCGCCGCCTCGTTCTCCATTGCCCATGGGATCATATCGGGCGCGTAATGCGCGAGCTGAGTCAACGCCCGGAAGCACGGCCGAACGCCGCCCCGGAAGGCGTGCGTCTCAATCTCGACGGCGACTGGGTTTATGTGCTGCCGAGCGCGGACGCCCCGCAATTGGAGATCAGCATGGAAGCCGCGAGCACCGCTCAACTGGCGCAGCTTGAACAAGAAGTCAGCCATCGCGTGCGGAGTTTGATTCCATGAGCGGTGGCGTTCCGTTCTTATTCGCGTCCGATCTGGACGGCACGTTGCTGCCTAATACCGGCAAGCCTCCGACCCTGGGTTGTCTGGAGCGGACCCAGACGCTTCTTCAAGCCCTGCTCGATGCCCGCTGCCCGGTCTGCGTCGTCAGCGGACGGTATCTCGCCCTGGCCAAACAGGGACAGACCGTGTTCCGCCTGCCGCAACCGACCTGGTGGATTTGCAACGTCGGCACCGAGGTCTACGACCAGGCCGGCGTCCAGGACCGCGAATGGCAACGCCGGCTCGGCCCGCCGCTCGATCGCGAGACCTTGCGCCGCTCGCTCTACGGGATCGCGCGCCTGGCGCCTCAGGAGCCGCAAAAGCAAGGTCCGCACAAGTTCAGTTTCTATTACCCGGAGCCCGTCAGCCGGGAGCTACAGACTGAAATCATGTATCGGGTCCGGAGCGTGAGAAACGATTTGCAGCTGATCTCCAGCAGCGAGGCATCCTCGGGACGGGCGCTGCTCGACATCATCCCCGCCAATGCCGGGAAATCCCGCGCCTTGTGGCATGTCGCCGAACGCTATGGCTTGACCGGCGATCGCGTCTTCTTCGCCGGCGATTCGGGAAACGACCTCGACGCACTGGTTTCGGGCGTTTGCGGCGTTCTGGTCGGCAATACCCCGGAGGACGTCCGGACCCAGCCCGCGGAACGGCAACAGCGTCACGAGGAAGCCCGAGTATTCGTCGCCGACGCATTCTACGGCGACGGTATCATCGAAGGCCTTCACCATTACGGATTCTGGCCGTTCGGGAAAGCCGAGGCGTAACGCCGGTGCGAATTGCTTTTTTCTGTCCCCATAGCGATCCCCTGGCCGCAACCGGCGAACCGGACGCGGGCGGACAATGCGTTTACGAGGCCCGCGTCGCCGAACAACTCGCCCGCCTCGGCCACGAGGTCCGGATCTTCACCCGGCATTGGGGCGGAAAGGCAGCGCGTCAGGATATTTGTGACGGCGCCGCAGTGTTCCGCTATCCGATGGGACCGGAAGGCTTTCTCCGGAAGGAAGACATGGGCCCCCATCTCGCGGAGTTCGTCCAGCACACTTTATCCGAGCAATCCGCTTGGCTCCGGCATGCCGACGCCTTCCACGGCCACTATTGGGACGGCGGCGCAAGCGCGCTCACGGCCAGCCTGGCTTTCGGCAAGCCCTTGCTGTTCACCAGCCACTCCCTAGGGCTCCTGAAACGGGGCCGTATTGCCGATCCCACCCTGGACGGCTCGAAATTCCATTATGACGTTCGAATCCGCGCCGAAAAAAATCTTGGATGCGGCCGACGCCGTCATCGCGCTCAGCCGAACCGAGCAGGACGCGTTGACCGGGCACTACGGCGCGAATAGCGAGAAGATTCGGATCGTTCCCGGAGGTGTGGATACGGAAGCATTCCACCTGTGCCTGGACAAGACCGAGCTTCAGCGCGAGCTCGGATTCACCGCCGATTACCTGCTGTTCACGGTCGGCCGGCTCGACCCCCGCAAAGGCTTTCTCGAGCTGATCGAGGCCATTCCGCGGGTGGCCAAGGCCTTGCGCGAAGTCGGCAAAACCGCGACCTTTCTGATTCCGATCGGCCCGGAAAAGCCCTCGCCGGACGAAAAAGCCTACCGCGACGCCCTGATCGGGCGGGCGACCGAGCTTCAGGTTATGGACGCCATCCATTGGTTTCACCGCCTGACCGATCAGGAATTGTTTCGGTATTACGCCGCCGCCGACCTGTTCCTCTGCCCTTCCCCTTATGAACCGTTCGGATTGGTGCTGGTTGAGGCGTTCGCGTCCGCCACCCCGGTCGTCGCCACGCCGCATGGCGGGCCTGCCGACATCATCGAACCCGGCGTGAACGGCTATCTGGCCGATCCCGGGGACCCGGCCGCATTCGCCGGGCGAATTCTCGACGCTCTCATGGCGCCCGAAACGGAGCGCCGCCGCATGCGGGCTGCCGCGGCCGAAACAGCCCGGACCGCTACGCCTGGCCGTCGGTGGCGTCTGCCATAGCGGAGGTTTATCGCGCAATGCAGGATTACGCGTATGCCCTGCGTTGACAGCCACGGCGTCCGTATCCACTACCGGGTAGAAGGCGCTGGGCCGCCACTGCGGTCTAAATTCGTTCCCGACGAACTAGTCGATGGGCGGACGGATCGGCTTCGGCATGGCGAAATACGCACCGGAACGGATCAACGCTCTGCTCCTCGTCGGGGAAGATGATGCACGGTACCCGGCCGTCCGGGAGTGCGCCAAATATCTCGCTCAGGCCACCTTGGTCGCGCTGCCGGGTCTCACGCATATCGAGAGCTTCGTGCGCAGCGACCTCGCTCTTCCACATGTCATACGGTTTTTGGAAGGCGTGCGTCCCTGACGCACCGACGGTAGAGGGAAACGGATTAATTGCTCGAAAAGCGGCGGATTCGCCCGACCTCAGCTCCCGCCGATCTTCGTCGGCACCACGGCCGAGAAAAACCCGCCGGATTCCAAAAAATGCGGCCTGCCATTTGCCTGAACGGGGCGCGGAGCATCTTCGCCAGCAAGATATCCGCCCATTTTTTGATTTCAAAGTGTTTGCACGAAACGGCCAACCCGTTTTATCGTACTCCTATAAGTAAAACTACTAGCTAAAGCGCGTTAGCGTACGTGCCGTACGGCAAAAATAAGACGCCCAGCTTTATTTTGTTTTGACATCAAAGTAGATATGACCGAATTCACTGTATCACTGAGACCGGTCCTCTTCGGCGAACTGCTGCTCGATCATTTTCCCGACGGCTCAGTTGTGCTGGGGGGAGCTCCATTGAATGTGGCCTGCCATCTCCGGGGATTGGGCATACAACCCCTGCTCATTAGCCGGATTGGCGAGGACGAGGGCGGACGACTCGTTCAAGAGGCGCTCCGGGACTGGGATCTGGACGAACGGGGCGTGCAAACCGATCGCGAACGACCGACCGGGGCCGTGCAAGTCCAGATCGAGGGAGGGGACCCGGTATTCCGCATCCAACCCGATCGGGCCTACGATTTCATCGAAGCGCACGATGTCCCTCAATTCCCCATGGGAGGCGCGATCCTGTACCACGGAACTTTGGCCGTGAGAAACCCGGTGTCGCATCAGGCGCTGGATTATTTAATCAAGCGTCACCGCCCGCCGATATTCCTCGACGTCAACCTGCGCTCGCCCTGGTGGCGGGCCGAAGATTTACGGGCGCTGCTGGAACGGGCGAACTGGATCAAACTGAACGCGCAGGAATTGGATTCAGTCACGGATATCTACGGCTTGCCCGGCAAGTTTCCCGAGGAACGGGCCGAAGCCTTGCGAGCCCTTTGCGGCGCGGAATACGTGGTGGTGACTCAAGGCGAATGGGGCGCTTTTGCGGTCTGCGCCAACGGAAATACGGCTCGGGCGCGCCCCGATGCATCGATAACCGTCGTGGATACCGTGGGAGCGGGAGATGCATTCAGCGCCACGCTGTTGATCGGCTTGATGTGGCGTTGGTCCTTGCAGGACACGCTGGAACGGGCTCAGGAACTGGCCGGTTTTATCTGTGGAGTACGGGGCGCGGTCAAACGTGATTTGACCTTTTATCGAACGCTGCGCGAGTCATGGAGGATATAACTCCTGTTCCCCACATGCGTGGGGATGAACCCGTCACTGTCCCCTTTTGCAAAGGGGGGACAGGGGGATTGCTTTACGCCCGTCGCAGTATCCGTGCAATCATGATGAAAACGCTCCAGATACCGTTACCGGCGGACATTCTCGAGGACGTGATCAATAGCAACCGCATCGGACCACCCAGCCGCTTTTAGGGCATCTCGACCGATTCCCCCAGCACATCCCTCATATACAGCATCTGCACCAGCACCATGATGACGACCACCAGCGGGGGAGCGAGCAGGAGTCCCAGAATGCCGAAGCTTGCGCCCATGACGAGTTGGGCGGCCAGCAGCAGAGCCGGCGGTAGGGAAACGATCTTCTGCTGGATGAAAGGCGTGATTAGATAGCCCTCCAAGGCCTGAATCACCAAATACAGAATCGCCACATACAGCGCCGTCCAGCCGCCTTGAGAGAGACCGACCATGACCGCCGGCACAGCCGCAATGAGCGGTCCAATATTGGGCACGAAATCCAGGGCGGCGGCGACGAGCCCCAGGATAAAGGCGAACGGCACCCCCAGTACCATCAGCCCGATGCCGGTCAACACCCCTACCGCGAGCATGGCTGCGATCCGGCCGATCAGCCACCAGCGAAGGGCATGGCCTATTCGGTTGAACGCCTCCCAAACACGTCCCCGGCGCTCGCGAGGAAAAAGGCGCGCCGTGCCGTTGATGTAGGTCTTGGGATCGGCGGCGAAATAAAGCCCCAGCACGATTACGATGAAGAGACTGCCCAAGGCGCCGAACGCGGTCGAAAAGATCCCGGCGATTCTCGATAGCTGCTGGGGATTGGTCATAGTGTCGCCGGCCCTGGATAGGGTGTCCAGAACCGCCGGCCCCCACGCATATTGCCCAAGAGTGTTTCGCAACCGATCCAGTGCCGTCGGCAACTGCCGGAACAACTGGTAAAAACCGTCGGCGATGGCCGGACCGTACAGCGCGAGGATCAGCACGAACACACCGAGCAAGGTCAAAACCACTACAGCCAGCGACCAGTTTACGGATAACGGCGTATGCCGACTAATGAACTCGGCGAGCGTGCGGAGGAATAGGGCCAGGAGGAGGCTCGCGAAAATCAGCAAAAGAATCTGCGACACGTGCCAAACCGCCAGAAGCAACGCGATAACCGCGGTGCCCGCGACTGCGACGATGAGCGTCCGCTTCGTCAGCAGTCCGCTGGGAGTTCGCGCCTCGGTGGTTTCTTGATCCATCTTTACGTTCTTGTCGCCATGCCGGCCTTGCCGTAGAACTCGATCGAGCCGCCTTCCGTCGAAGCCGCAGACTTTTGCAGCTCCGATAACCGGTTCTATCCCCTGCGGCCAACGGGGTATCGTGGGCTCCCCGCCGGTTCGATCGGATGAAGGGCCTTTTACGGGAACTTACCTATAAGGACCACCCGGAAAGTGGAATTATCCCGGCCCGCCGTAATGGCGAGTCCGAGGAATTGTCCAAACCACAATCGCCAGAAGAGATACAAGAGTTCACCATGTCTGCGCATCATCGCTTCATCGTCGCGCTCAGGCCGCTGCTCGGCGCGGCCGGATCCGCCGTTGCCCGCGAGTTTCGAACCCTTGTGCTGATGCTGCTAACCGGGGCGGGAATCTGGGGGTTCATCGAACTTGCCGACGAGGTCGCCGAAGGCCAGACGCGTGCCGTCGACACCGCTATCCTGCTGGCCTTGCGGAATCCCCAGGACCCGGCCGACCCCATCGGCCCAAGGTGGGTCGAGGAATTGTTCCGGGATTTCACCGCTCTAGGCGGGGTCGGCGTAATCGTATTCATCACGCTGGGGGTCGCGGGCTATCTCGCCCTTCTGCGGAAACACCGGGCCTTACTCCTCCTGACCGTCGCCGTCGCCGGCGGCCTGCTCATCAACACGGCGCTCAAGCTCGGCTTCGACCGCCCTCGCCCCGACCTCGTGCCCCATGGCGCCTACGTCTACACCGCAAGCTTTCCCAGCGGCCATGCGATGCTGGCCACCGCCACTTACCTGACCCTGGGTGCCCTACTCGCCCGCGTGCTGCCCGACCGGCGCACCAAGTTCTTTGTGCTGACAATAGCCATTGTGCTCTGCCTGGTGATCGGATTCAGCCGAATTTATCTCGGCGTGCACTGGCCGTCCGATGTCGCCGCCGGCTGGATGGTCGGGGCTGCCTGGGCGTTGCTTTGGTGGCTGGTGGCCCGCTGGCTGCAAAGGGAGCGGGTCGTAGAAGAGACAGAGAACGAAAGCTGAACGCTCGTTCCGAAACTTTCCGCCATCGCTCGTGACCTAAAAGGGAGCTTAGTGCGCCGAACCGGCGTACCGGCTGTCTCGAGTTTGGAGGATTTATGTTGAGAAGTGTCAAGGAAATCGTGGGATACGTACTGGGGGCGAGCGACGGCGATATCGGCCGCTGCGACGATTTTCTGTTCGACGATCGCGATTGGGTGGTTCGCTTTATGGTGGCCAAGACCGCCAAATGGCTGCCCGGACGCAAGGTCGTCGTTTCGCCCGCGTTTCTCGACGAACCCGATTGGGCCAACCGGCGTCTGCCCGTGCGCTTGACCAAACAGCAAATCGAAGACTCTCCGCCGCTGGACGAGCATGCCCCGGTTTCCCGAGCGTACGAGATCGAGTATTGGCGACACTACTCTCAGCCGCCCTATTACGGCGCCGGCGCTTTGCCGCCTTATGGGCTGGGCCCTGGCGGCTTCGGCGCTTATCCTTGGCCAGCCGAGGTCCTCAACCCGACGCCGGAGCCTACTACGACCGGTATGGAAGTCGCGGAGAAAAAAGAAGAGCATTTGCGTTCGGTGGAGGAAATGCTCGGTTATGGCATCGCCGCCATCGACCGGGACATCGGCCACGTGGATGACTTCATCGTGGACGACCAGGCTTGGGCGCTGCGCTATCTGGTAGTCGACACGGGCAACTGGCTGCCGGGGCGCAAGATTCTGGTAGCGACGCCGTGGCTAGGTTCGATCGATTGGGCCGAACAGCGGCTGCATGTCGAACTCGATGCCGAAAGCATCCGTAACGGACCCGAATTCGATCCGACGGAACCGGTCAACCGCCGCTATGAAATCGAGATCCACAACTATTATGGTCGTCCGTATTATTGGTAAATCGATGCGACTCGAAGACTCACCGCATCCTACGAATGTGCTTTACAGCTAAAGCCTTTCATCTTGACGGTACGGACACCGTGGCAGGCGGGCTTCAAGCTATCCCCCCGTGCCCTCTTTGCAAAGGGGAATTGAGGGGGGATTTAATTCCAAATCGCTTTCAATGCTTTCAATAAGGAATTGATTTTTGTAGGGTGGGTTTGACCTGGGTTGTCAATCGTGGACGCCATCAGTTATCGTTTACGCGCTGAAGATCATTCGGCAAACCAATGCTATGCATCTACTGTGGAGAAGTTGCAATTAGCAGGATGGTACTTCTTCCACGCGGCCGATTCTGCCGTTAACGCTTGACCGATCCTTTACCGCCGGTTTTCTCCCGATGCTCCATATAAGCCGCACCCGCCCGGCGCAGGAACAACATCTGTTTCCTGAAGTTGCTGCAGTGCTTACACATCATCAGGTGTAATCGCACCGCTATCCGCTCTCTCAGACTCAAGTGAACGTCCAACGACTTGGACACCAGCTCACTGACTTCCCGGCAGGAACGCATGTCATTTATCTCCGGTCTGTTGTTTGTCGAACCACCGTGCTTCCAGACATACCCGCAATCTCAAGCGAGCACGATGTAACGTAACCCAATAATTGGTCGAGCTGAGGCCGACTTCCTTACAGATCTCTTCAGGCTCCAGTCCGACCAGCTCCCTGAGCATGAATACTTCGGCCTGACGCGCCGGCAGATTCTGCTGGCACCACTCATAGATACGCCAGAACTCCTCCTGTTCCAGCGACTGATCAGGATGAGACCAAGCCTTTGGTGGCGACATCCAACTACCTTCGGGATTGAACAAATCCTCCTCGATGTCCTCGTCCGACCCAACTCGGTCCGGCTCGAACAATCGGGTTTCACGTACACCCCGGCGTTGTTGGTCAGCAATCTTGTGCTTCAGAATTCCGATCAGCCACGTGCGTAGCGATGAGCGCTCAGCAAAACCGGCATCGGACTGCAGGGCCCCCAGCAGTGTTTCCTGGACGACGTCTTCCGCCTGGTCGGGATCGCGAAGATGCAGCAGCGCATAGCGGAACAATACCGAGCGGTGCTGCGTCAGCGTGTCGTCAGTCAAGGTGATCCCCCTTTCTTGTCTGGATTCTTTTCGATCCGGACCAATGCTTTTTGCCATTCCACTTTACCCCTAGCCCTGCAAAAGCAGATATACGTCGGCTTCGGCTACGACCATCGGTGAGGGGTAAACAATTCAGCCGCCAAGTCTGTAAGGTTCGCTTGATGCAGGCGACCAAAGCGTAAGCCTACAATATCGAGAGAATTTGCCCCATGATCAAACGCCTGCTTGTCTTTCACATTTTTTTCCTATCTCTGGTCTCTCGCTGCGCCCTGGCGGCCGAACTCGATTGGAGCCTCTATACACAGGGTCGAGTAGCCCAGGGGAATCGCACCCCTAGGCCCTCACGCAACGGTACGTGAATCTCTCGATTCATACCGCTCCTATCGTCCAGCCGTGCCTGGATGGGTAAGGGCCCAATGGGCAAAGAGTCTG
>Ga0196972_1000058_pt1 | contig 96065 bp, 78 predicted proteins | sample S1v_2013CmetaG_FD_148618 | JGI IMG/M metagenome (GOLD analysis project Ga0196972, IMG submission 148618) | Soil microbial communities from Anza Borrego desert, Southern California, United States - S1+v_20-13C | ecosystem: Environmental > Terrestrial > Soil > Desert | place: USA: California...
CAGAACTAAAGGTATAGGTACCTAGCAGGGTGTATTTATAATAAGTAATGCCATTAATGACCACAGTGCCAGAAGAAACGGGAGCTGTGTTAATCACATCAGTGTTAGGAGTGACAGCTGAGCCAAGCGCGCTGAGATGCCATTCCAGGCGGGTAGGCTCGTAAGCTAGTAACGCTGAAATTTCGACGGGAGTGTTAGGACAGGTATAAGCATGTTGAGCTGTAGTTGCATCCAGCGTGTTGTGAATAGAACTGACGGCATTCAAATTGTTGATCATCGTACCAGCACTATATCCATAACTCTCCACACTACCCAATCCATATGTAATGGCTGTGAACGCTGAATCGCTGCTGATGTTGGCTTGTGCTTTAGCGGCTGACCAGCGCTTTATTACTACGCTATATCCGGGAAGTCTTGGATGCGGATAGGAGTGGTCGAAAGTCGGGCTTCCGTCAATCAACAATGAAGCAATTCCAGCAGTCGGAATAATGAGGGTGACATAGTTTACATCGATCTGCTCCTGGTCGTTCCTGTAAAACCCTACTCTCTTGATTCCTTGCTCCAATGGACTCAGGTAAATCATTTCCGGGTCTCCCACTCCACCTCCCATACAGCCACTTCCGCCATGAATAAATTGACCAACCATTATTGGTTCATCTGCTGTAATATATTCGGGTTGGTTGCTCTCAATTATATAAAAACCTGCAGGATTAATGGTAGCCATTGGTATTGGGGTACCATTACGATAAACCTGCGTACCAGGTTCTTTAATGAGGATCTTGAGAGTATTGGTCATGAAGTTTGCAGCACCCGTAGAGTTAGACGTTGGGGCTGTGAGATAGCGCTTGCCCCAGGCCTGTGAGGGAAAACATTGCTGGTTATCATTATCGCCTCCGCTGCCGGCTCCGCAACCAACCGGTGTTCCACTGGTTCGGCTACTACCTGAAAAAACAGCGATAGGATAACAATCTCCTGCAGCATTGGCTACAGATTTAATCTTGGTACCTGTAAGTTCCGGTTTAGCTCCGGCTCCATTTTCAGGGCCGGCCATAAACTGGTAGATGTCACCTTTGTTCATGGTAACGTAAAATGGCACATTTGCTGGTTTTCCCGCCCTGGTGACCTGGGAAGGTATTATTTCAACCAGAGTGTTATCGTGCTGTGCAACCACATACGCCCATGAATAACAGTTACCCGCATAGGTTTGCTTGCTATTAAGAGTAATATAGGAATAACCCCATGCTTCAACGGGCATCAGCATTGTAGCGCCGGAGGATTGAAACCCGTAAATATGGGCGTAAGCAACAATCGGTACATCGCTTTGAATATGTATCCCTTTATCTGTAAATAATCCCTCGCCTCCACAGGGTGTTCCCGGTGGTGAAAAACTGCAGGGGTCCGAGATCAACATTGCATCTGCTCCGTCACTGGCGAAATTTTTAGGAATGAAATCACTAATAGTGACGGTGTTTGCAGGTATATTATAGACTCTGGTCCAGGTTGTGTTGTTAACAGACACGGTAACGGTGGCGGGTTGCGCCCCGGTACTCAGATAAAGAACCATGTCCTGGGAATTAGCGCCCGTCTCCATGAATTGATGGTGTCCATAGCCAACCCAAAACTCCTTACCGCTGTTGGAAAGGTTTTGTGCAAACCCTTCCAACCCGGTTAGAGTCAAACCAATTGCGATGAATAATCCTAGTATACGTTTCATAAGTTGCGGTTACGTTTTTATCTCACAAGGTTGATCGCTCCTTTCCTTTGAATACGCGATCCATTTGTCAGGGTCATTTCACTCACATACATATACACACCTGATGGCTGCGGTTTGCCATTATATGTTCCATCCCAGGCTGTATTGACATTCCTTGATTCAAAGATCTTTTCACCCCATTGGTTGAAGATCAGGAAGCGCATGTCAGTTATTACATTGCTGTACACTCTCAGCACATCATTTAATCCATCACCATTTGGTGTGAATGTGTTGGGAATATACACCTGGTCAGTTACGGTCATTCCAGTTACAGGTAATGAAACAGCAGGGAGGCATCCTCCAATGGCTCTCACTATCAGGGTTACTGATTCTCCCACCTGCAATCCGCCTACTGTATGCGTAAGCCCTGTGCTGCCTGATGATGGAATTACCCATGTGGCACCATTATCTGTTGATACCTCGTAGCCTGTGGCATTTGGCACTGCATTCCACCTGAAGCGTATCATGTCAGCACCTGCGGAGTCGACCACTGCAACCGGTGCGGCCAGGTCAGGAAGTATGACTACCGTCACTTTCTTACGCGTTGTACTTACACAACCGCCGGCATCAGCCTGAACGTATAAAGTAACGGGACCGCTAACGTTGAATGAATAAACATTACCCGTATGTACCAGGGTTCCGCCGGTTGGTTCAGTAAACCATTCATATACCGCACCGGGAATTGGGTTTTGCACAGAGAATGTGATGTTGCCGTTGCTGCAAGCCCCAACTGAATCAGGCACAATATCTACTACTGGTGGGAGGCTGACCATGATTTGCCGGGAGGCGGTATCGATACAACCATCATCGGCAATTCCACTTAGCAATACTTCATAAGTACCTTCAGCTGCCCATTGCTTTGTTGGATTTGGTAGAGTGGAACCAGTATTGTCGCCAAACGTCCACGTCCAGTTATTCAAAGGCACGCCATTGCTGGTAGTACCAAGAGCTGTAAACTGTGCGATATCACTTAAGCAACCATTGAAGTCAATATCCATATCGACAACAGGGGCTGGAATTACCTCAATCACGATTGTGAATTCAAGCGTATTGTTACAACCTTCAATGCTTGGATGGCTGATCGTTACCGGCACGGCATATGTTCCTACTTCATTTATTACATATTCATCAGGCAATTCATAGAAGTAATACCATTGGCCATTGATAAAGGTTGAATCATCAGTGAATGGAGCGTTGTCAATTACATCAGTATTTGGATCAAGGCCTGGTACTTCACTTAGGTGCCAGATGATGCTTGTTGGCTTAACTCCCACGCGCATTGATATTTTAAATGGAGTGCGCTCACATGTGTACGGAGCTGCTGTACCTGACGCAAAAACGTTTGTGATTGTTCCTACAGCGTTCAGGTTCTTCACGAGGGTACCGGCATTGTAGCCATAACTTTCCACGCTACCAAGTCCATAAGTAATAGCTGTGAATGCGGAATCGCTCTGGATGATATGCTGGCTTGATGCACCACCAAGGTTATGGCGGATACACTTGTAACCAGCAAGATCAGGATGATCAAACACATCTGTGAATGTATTGACTCCATCAATAGTAAGGCTGGCCAATCCATTTGCCGGAATGATCACATTGATGTAATTGGAATTGATACCACTTTCTTCAGTGTTATAAAATACCGCCTTCCTGATACCCTGTTCAATCGGGCTGATGTAGATCATTTCAGGGTCACCATCTCCACCCGGAGCGGCCATTCCCGAGCAACTCGTTCCATCAGAGGATGTCATATACTGGGCTATAAGAATAGGTTTGTCTGATTCAATATAACTGGCAGTTGATGGACCTGTACCACCAGTGATCCCAAACTCATAATAATTGCCTGGCGTTACAAGGCCTGTCATGGGCACTCCATCTCTCATAACAACGGTAGTCGGATCCTTCACCAGTACTCTCCAGAAGTTGGAATAATACGCAGTATTAGACAACGAGCTGGCGGTTGCGAAAGTGAGGAATCGTTTACCCCATGCCTGCGATGGGAACACCTGTTGGATGATATTATCACCATTGGTAGTATTACAAATTGCGGTACGGCTGCTACCGGAGAATACGGCAATTGGGAAACACTTACCGCTTTCATTAGGAATGGATCGGATACGGCTACCTGTGAGATCAGTACCCACGGCTCCATTGGTAGTACCCATCACCTGGTACACCTGTCCTTTGTTAAGGTACACGGTAAATGGCACTCCGGCTGGCATTCCGCCTTTTGTTGTTACAACAGGGGTGATCTCCACAAGCGTGCTATCCCTGTCAGCAATCACATCAAACCAGGAGAAGCAATCGGCTGCATACTGTTGCCTTGAGTTGAGCGAAATGTATTCGTAACCGTAAACTCCCACAGGCATCAACATGGTTGCACCTGAATTTGAGCCCTGGTATATATGCGCATAGGCTACAATTGGCACGTCACTTTCAATACTAATACCGCGGTCATAAAGCCCTTCATCAAGGATGCGTGCATCTGCTAACCCGCCCTTCGGTATGATGTCACTTGAAATGGCGGTATTGGCTGGTATTGAATAGTTACGTATCCAGTTTGTTCCATTCACCTTTACCCGCACATTGGCAGGCTCGGTAGCACTTAAATAAAGCACCATGTCCTGACCATTTGAACTGAATCCCTGGTGGTGTCCATAAGCAACCCAGAAACGGGTACCAGCATTGGAACTATCTATCGTCACGATAACTGGAGGTGGAGGTGGTGCTTTCACGGTACTATCAGTCATGCCTGTGAACAGGTTCATGAAATGAAGCGTGTCACGACGTAATGTATTCTTGATAGTATCCACCGTACTTAAAGAGTCCATAATCCATGCGGAAGAAGCATCTGTTCTTCCGAGGCGGGTAACTGCTTCTCTTGGGATCAGTCCCTGCCATGGATCGATGTAAAATTGTTTGTATTCAAATTCAGGAGCGGCAGGAGTAGCCACGTCAATATCAGTATAGAAATACATGTATTGGGCTGTTGGAGCCATTCCCGGAGGAGTTACACCAGAGTATCTCCTAACGCTCACACTCGAAGGAATTGTTGACGTTGGTTTCCATGTGATCTGCGCCACGGTATCGGTTCCAAACATGAATACCTGTTTAGTATCAGGTGCCGGAACTGCAGGGAATGCCGGAAGCACCGGAGGAGTAGAAACCGGTACAAATTCATAAGCACCGAGATCTGGAACACCCGCTACAACTGTGGTAGGACGCGGGTTATTATTGAAATCATAGTCATTGCCTTCAATCTGTTCACCACGCCCATGAATAGCCCATACCTCAGGATCATTCACATTAGGCATTAGGTTGCTCGTACTGGTGAAAGCAGGAGCATACACAATGGAGTTCATATCAGAAGACGCCGCAGCGCGCCATGCTGCAAGGTTTGCATAAGGACCTGCAGGGGATGTTGCGTGAACTAGAACTGGCCCGGTTGAATACAACATGTTATAGTCGCTGTACACATATGCACTGTTACCCACGAATAACGCACGTCCGCCAGCCCTGTGAGCGAAGATGTTATTACGTACATCAACTCCCGATCCACTTGTGTTAGCGAAATAGGCGGCATAGTTATTAGTGCCGGAAGTGGCAACGCTGTTGACGGAGTTATTGTAATAACTGTTTGGTCCACCTGCGGAATTATAAATACCATAAGAACTTGCACCTGTAGTATTAATTACTATGGCATTGTTCACGGTGCTTATATTCTCACTGCTCGTCTGGTAAATACCGTAAAGGGTGCCCGAATTTCCTGTTAGAGCGGTGACTTTGTTATTTGCAACCCTTGCTACTTCAGAAGCCCTTGCCGTTGCCGAAGTAAGGTACATCCCATATGTGGTAGTATTAACTGCCCCATTAATATTAATAGTATTGCCCACATATTGCAACGATGTGTCACTGTTGGTACCATAAATACCATAAGCCGTCGTATTTCTTGGAGCTGTTATTTCCACAATATTTTTCTCTACTCGTATTCTCTTGGTATTGCTGGTGTAGATGTTATAATAATAACTTCCGATTACAGTATTACTATCAATCACAAGACGCTCGGGTGCAAGCGCAACGGAAGCACCAACAATATAAATACCGCTTGAACCATTATTGATGGTATTGCCCTTTATCACATTGTCATTTCCGGTAAGTGCAGTACCTACTATACCAGCAATGGCATTAGAAGTACTGGCTGATGGGGGCACATTAATGATCAGGTTCACGAGGCTATCATTTGAAGCAGTTCTGGCGATTTCGATTGCACGCGCATTTGTGTTACCAGTTGCTGTAATGGTCATATCCCTGTAAATAATATAACTGGCACTATCCAGTTGCAGCACATAGTTGCTCGCTGCAGCGGTAATCTCATGCGTAAGCGTAACAGAAGCCTGATCACCTGATGCACTCTGGAAAGTAACAGTATTAGTGGCAGATGTACCAGTTATAGCATTCATTCTCACTTGTTCGGTATAGGTACCCGGAGCAACATTGAATGTCACTTTTCCATCTATACCACAATTCATTATGGCAACTGCCTCAACAAACGAATTGAAGTTTGTACCAGTTGGGTAATCTGTAGGCAGAGTATTATTAATGGTATAAACTCCCCCTGGGAATGGTTCATTCATGTCTACAAATACAGGTGCGGAGAATACAGTGCTGGCACCACAAGTGATAGCTGCCCTGTAATAGAAATCTCCTGAAGCTTCGATTACAGTATCTGCGGATAACATGACTGTTCCCATCGGCGTCCACGGTCCCGTAGCGGAAGTAGACCATTCCCATTGGTATGTCTGACCTGAACCTGTTGAATTGCCAGTAAGCGACAATTGGATAGGTGTGCCCAGGCACATGCCAACGTTTGGCACAGCAGCAGAAGTTCCTGCGGTTGGAGGTTCAACACATGGCGCAACGGCAAATTCCCATGCTCCAATGTCAGGAATAGTTGAACTGCGTGGAGCAGAAACAATATCCGTGGTAATTCCAACAGGTGTGCCCTTGTCATCTAGAGGGGCAAAGGTTGGCTTGAGATTACCGGTTGAAGCATTGGTGTATAATGGATCATAAGAAAGGGAATTTGCATCCTGGCCTGAAGCAGCTTGCCAATCAGCTAGTGTTGTTTGTGGTGTACCCGTATAACCTACATGGGCATTTGATGCCGAGGGATCAACATAAAAATTATTATAATTAGAGGTAAATACAGTAGTGGAAGTTCCCCTATAAAAGGCAAACTTTAAACCAGTACCACCTCTTGAAATTGTTATGATGTTATTGCGCAATTCAATTCCCTCCGCGGCAGTCAATTGGTAGAAACCTCTTGATACTGCTGTAGAAGTGTTTGCCACATTATCAATCGTAATAGTATTATGGTAATACCGGGCATTATCAGAACTGTTATTATACATACCATAAATAACGCCTTCACCATTTAAATTGTAAAGGGCATTATTACTAACTACAGTTGGCGTAGCAGAAGGTGCATCCGCGCCATTGAGGTAAATTCCATAAATATCATTTCCTGTTGTAGGCATGGCATCATACATATTATGGATACGGTTCTTGGCAACCCTTGCATTAGAGTGATAATTGAGCAGGTATACCCCGTAAACGATCGTACCACTATTTGTGCGGGTTGGACGGCTTATATTGTTTCCTTCTGCAACAAAATTTGTTGTACCATTCGCATAGATTCCATATGCATAAAAGTCAGAAATCGTATTATTCATTATCCTGTTGCCGGTGGTCTGGAAATCCTCGTCATCTGCTACAACAGCGACTCCCGCATATCCACCCGTAATGGTATTGGTTTGAATAAGGTTATTATCACAATGGCTGTCACCCACAGCAGTCACACTGGTTGGTGAAGAGTTGATCAATATACCAGCATACGCCGTAGTGGAAGTAGAGGTAGTATTGATATTTATGGTACAGTTACTAATCGTATTGAAATCGGCGTTATTAATAATCTGTACGCCATAACCATAATCACTTTCCGGAATGCTTCCGGCATTTATTACCAGGTTATTTATCGTAACATAATCGCTGCTGTTTAATTTAATGGTGGCTCGTTCATTGGTATTGGTTGAATTGAATTCAATCACATTACCATTTCCATTAAACGTAACAGTACTTGAAGCAGAAGTGCCGGGAATTGAATCCAGAATTAACTGTTCAAGGTAAGGACCGCTTCCTGCTGCTACTTCGAACACTACGGTTCCATCAATTCCGCATGACAAAGCTGCTTTGGCTTCCGCGAAGCTTAAATAATCTGTGCCGGGACCGTTAGTCTGGTCAATAACATATGTACCGCTAGGTAGGGCCGGGTTTACTTCAAGCAATACGGGGGCGGAGAATGTAGTATTGCCACTGCATGTAACCGCTACTCTATAATAAGCAGTGGATGATGCCTCGATGAGCGTATCTGCATTCGTAAGTACATTTCCGATTGCAGTATAAGGGCCGCCAATTGCTGTTGCTCTTTGCCAGCGATAGGTTTGTGTGAGACCAATTGTGTTGCCAGAGAGACTTAACTGAACCATCGAGTTCACGCAGACCGGAGATTGCCCAACCGTTGCCGCACCAGCTGTGGGTGGTGAAACACAGACAGCGGGTGTAAACTCATCGGCACCCATGTCAGGGGTTGTGACGCTTCTGGTGTCATTGTTAATATCAACGGTTACTCCCACACTTGGAGTACCAAGGTTGTCAACTGCAGTGGTTGTAGGTTCTGCATTTCCAACAGCTATATCTGTGTAGATTGGATTAACGCTAATTGAATTCGCATCCTGGCCTGATCCGGTTTGCCAGTCAACTAATGTAGCTCGATAGGCATCATTTACATATCCAATGTTCTGTGTACCAGCTGCAGCGTTCAGGTAAAGGTCATTATAGTTTGAAAGGAATGCATTGTCTGCACCTATATCCGTACTAAAATATAGTACGGTTTTCTGCGTGGGACCCTCCCTTGTGATTGTAAAAATGTTATTGCGCAAATCTATCCCTAAGGCGGAAGTTACCTGGTGGAAACCCCTGGTTAAATCAGTAGCCGAACCTTCGCCAGCAGGACCATCCAAAGAAATTGTATTGTGATAATACCTTGTATTATTGGATGAAGAATTATATAAACCATACTGATCAGCGCCAAATCGAATGTTATAGATCAGGTTATTTGTAATCTTATTGGGGCTGAGGTTGGTAGGGTCAACACCCGTAAAATGTATACCAGTAAAATTATTCGTAGTAGTAGGGTTGCCTTCAAAAGGAGAATGGATCTTGTTTCGCGTTACCAGTGCATTAGTACTAAGACTGGTAAAATAAATACCTGTAAAATCGCCAAGGGTGGTCCTTGTAGGGCGACTGATGTCATTTGCTTCTATGACGGTACTACCTGAGCCCAGAATATATATTCCATAAACATGGAAATCGCGGATAATATTATTTTTAATTTCATTACCAAAATTAGCTGACGTGCTACTGCCCACCTGGGTAATGCCATAATAGCCACCGGTGATGGTATTGTTAGTAATAATATTAAAATCACTTTGATTTACGCCGGAAGTTGTAGCTGATTCCGTAGGGCTTATTGCAATACCCGCGTAGTTTGTTGAAGTGGAACTTGTATTGATGTTTATCGTACAATTGTTAATTGTATTCGAGTTTGCATCAGAGGAAATATGAAATCCGTATCCATACTCACTTGTGGTGGTACCGGTAGCTTCAACTACCAGTTCATTAAAATTGATGAAATCTGCCCCATGCAGGCCGATTACAGCCCGCTGTGAAGTACTGGTTGACAAAAAAGAAATTGTTCGACCATTACCATTAAATGTAACGGTGGCGGTAGCTGATGCTCCGGGCACTTCCGTCATTATCAATTGCTCATTGTAGGGACCGGAGGCGGGGTCAACATTGAACACCACATCATCAATAATTCCGCATTTGATGTAATTGTAAGCGTCATTGAAGCTATTAAAGTTGGTTCCACCGGTAGGCAGATCATCATTAATAGTAAACACGCCCTGCACGCCGGGAGGTGTTACCACCTGTAAGCCGGCTGATTCAACAGTATTTCCCCCGCAAGTAACTTTTGCACGATAGTATTTTGATGCCGTTTGAGAAGTAGTAAGAGTGGCGCCTGTTGCGGCTGGAATGTCAGAATAGCTCACCCCGTCATCTGATATTTGCCATTGATAGGTTTGCCCCATCCCACCGGTACCACCCTGGAGACTGAGGGTGAAAGGAGTGTTAAGACAAACAGGGTTTTCGGTAGAAGTCACAGTACCGGGAACAGGGGGAGCTGTACACGCGGCGGCCGGTTCAAAGGTGATGGCTCCTGTGTAATACCTTGGGGTAAGAGTCAGGTTAATTCCACTTCCGGAATATCCTACATTACCACCACCAAATTGTGCATCACCGCAAAGAAGTTCTACGCCACCTCCGCTGAATGAGTTGGGAGTAAGAGCTGAGCTACCGCTATAGCGGGTATTGCCGGGACCAGTATTCCTTAAAACAAAACGATACCCGGTAGAGGCGGGTATGTTGAAGTTCAAACCGGGAAAATTCAGCACCGTGATGCCATTCGCAGCTACGGCTGTAGGTTGTGACGTTGCAATATGAATCCATGGCGCCGCGGTTACATCAGTAGAGGTTCCGGTTAGCGAAGTGGATGAATAATACAACTGCCATACAGAGTTGTTTTCAGTTGTGTTACACCAATTGCTGATTGATGTAAGGTTAATGGCATAGGGATTAGTATTGTTGATTACAAAACTAATATTAGAGGGACCGGCCAGGGAATTACCGCCATTATACGGAGGATTGGGCAGCGTTGTAATGGTAGTAGGCTGCGCCTTCACCAGCATTGATGAAAGGCAGAGTAACACTACCATCATCAATGACCTTCCGTTAAATGCAGTCTGGAAACTTCTTCTCATTGCAGTTATTTTTGTGGGATTTGACATTTTATCTGGATATAGTTGGAATTAATGTTTTAAAATCATTCGCTGAATTCTTTCTCCATTCTTCTCATTGATAATTCTTATCACATACATGCCAGCACTAAACCTGCTCATATCAATAGAGTGATTAGATGTGAAAATTGACTTATTCAGCACGGCGCCGTTAATATTCATCATGATCACAGAAAATCTTCCAGGATTGCCATTGTACTTTATACTTAAAATGTCCCTTACAGGGTTAGGTGCAATGGTGATGCTATTATCAAGTACAGGATCATTGGTGGCGGTTATTGTAACATTAAACACTGCAGCAAAAGGACCTGAGCATCCATTTTCCGTGACCTGTACCGTGTATTGGCCTGATGCAGTTGGAGTATAAGTGGCATTCGTTGCGCCAGGTATCTGTGTACCATTCAGGTACCATTGATTGCCATTTGAAGCAGATGATTGCAGCGAGTTGCCAGTCTGCGTTATGATGGGTTGCGTTGGAACAGGGGTGACGGACACTACCTGTTCTGTTGAGGCAGCTGAACTACAACTTCCGGTACTTGCCTTCACAGTATAATTACCCGTCTCATTTGCCTGGTAGGTGGCGCCGGTTGCCCCGCTGATCGGATTGCCGTTCTTATACCATTGATTTCCCGAGGCGGCAGAAGAAGTAAACGTCACACTTCCACCTTCACAGAATGTGAGAGGACCTGAGGAGGTAACCGATGGAACAGCGGGCACAGCCACTACATTTATAGTAACGCTCATACTTTGCTCGCAAGTCCCGATCATTCCGGTAACGGTATACGTAGTAGTTGTGGTTGGGGAAGCAATTACAGTAGAGCCGGTAGTGGTATTAAGACCCGTAGCGGGTGACCAAACATAATCAGTTGCTCCATTAGCCACAAGGGTTGCAGATGACCCGTTACAAAGGTCAGTTCCGGCAGAGATACTCATGGAAGGACTCGGTGCAAGAATTACCTCTTCACTAACCACCGCCGCTCCGCATGAATTTGCCACCTCTAAGGTATAAAGTCCGGCAGCAGAAACCGTAATCTCATTGGATGAAGAGCCATTGCTCCAGGTGTAAGTACAACCATCACATGCGGGCGTAGATAGAACCACAGAGGTTCCGTTACACACATTTGATGAGGGGGTTGCGGTAATTACAGGTGTGGGCGTGCTGCTATTAACTACTACCGTATCAGGAGCAGAAAATGCAGTATTGCCATTGCAGGTTACTGCGGCCCGGTAATAGGTGGTGACGGCAGGTGCCGTGGTATTATAAAATGGAGAGGGAGAAGCCGTTCCTAAAGGAGTATATGGACCGGCAATGTTGGTTGACATCTCCCACTGGTAAGTTTGGCCCGTGCCATAAGTGATACCGGTCAGGTTGAGCGCTACCGGCTCTCCACCACAAACTGCTCCGGGTGAAGCTACGGCCATTCCGCCTGCGGGCGGACTGGTACAAGGCACTGCGGCTGACCAGTTGAAGATTGTATTGGGCCTGGTGGTCATATCACCTGTATTGGTAGTTGTTGGGCTACCACAGAGATTACCCAGGTTATCAGCACGATAATTATGAGAGGCGTTGAATGGCAAACCAGTTGTCCAGGCCACCTCTGAATTACTCGTATAATAGATACCCTGGTCATTAGCGGCGTCACCATTACAGATCTCTATGATAATGTTGTCAGCACCATTCCAAAAGAAAGGAGTAGTAAAGTTGAAGGTATTCAGGCCGAGAACCGGTAAGTGGTTGACCGGGCCAAAAACGGTAGCAGCGCCCGGCACCCATGAATTTGCATCAAGTGACGTTACACTGGTTGCACCAATCTTTATCTCGTAATTCTGTATTTCAAAATTAGTATTGAGGCTGGTGCCTAAAGTGAGCACATTAAATTTGATAGCGTGAATATTTCCCGCCGTCATGCCCGCTGCCGCCAGCTCAGAAGCACGGAACAGATACTGCATTCTGCTACCTTCATACCAGTCCTGGATCGGGGCCGGATAGGTAGTCTCACCATTACCTGAGGTACCTGTACCAATGGTAAAATCCACCTGGGCACGAAGACCGGTGAAGGAGATGAATGACAGCAATAAGATAAAGACAGTTTTCCCACAACGTGTGCGCGTGTAGAGTTTACTCATAGTGACCAGCAGTTTTGGTTTAAAAAAAGCATATGAATATTCCGTTTAAGGCATGGCACAGCCACCATACTTCAAGAGAAGTGATGTGCCCCCCACAAACTTGATTTCAGAATAATAAGAGCCTTTCAGTTAACTAGGATCTACGAACAGCTAGAATCATTAACGCCGACACATAATTTGCCGGTTCATGTACACAAACCATACATGTCTTTCAATTGGATGATTGGTTGATCTTCCTAGGTGGTTACGAAGGTGATTGGCGTTGATTAAGGAGAGGCAATGATAGAGAAAATTATTTAACAAAAATCAATCGTTTCCTTTTTTTTTCTCATTTCATTGTCAAATCAATGGACATGAACTTTGGGTAAGAATTTTTCTGAAGATATTAGCTGCTTTAAATCTAATCATTAAAAATGTTATCTCATAATTTCCATTTGAAAATATAAAATTTAAGAGTTGATAGAAATTTTTTACTTCTATTCAATCATGGCTTTCTAATCTCATTTTAATGTGATAAAGCACTTCTCTGAAAGCCTCGACAGTAAAGGGTTTCAGGCGATCGTATGAATAGAATTTAAAAGCAGTTGTTTAAACAACTATGATCATGTTCCCACAACACAATGTGCAATGGATGCCTGCTGGTGGTTCCGATAACGTTGCCGGTATTTTGTTTAAGCATTCAATCATGTTTGAATTAGTTTTATGGTTTAACCAACGTATTAAATCATCAGTTTCATGATCGTTTTTAATGCGTTTTTTACACAACAAAACCAGGTTTGGAAATGATCAATTTTCGTGTTGATGGAAAGCTCGCTCTTGTTACAGGAAGCAGCCGGGGCATAGGCCTCTCCATTGCTAAAGCGCTGGCTGAAGCAGGCGCAGACATAATCGGTATTGGAAGTAAGGAATGGCAAACGGGTTCAGAGCTGGAGCGGGAAGTGACTACTGCCGGAAGAAAATTTTATGGTTATGCTTGTGACCTGTCTGACCGTAATTCAATTTATACTCTTGTAAAGCAGCTTGATGCCAAACACCCGGTTATCGACATACTAGTCAACAATGCGGGTAATATTCTCCGGGAGCCGGCCGCTCAACATCGCGATGAATACTGGGACAATATCATTAACATTAACCTGGATGCACCGTTCATACTGACGAGGGAGTTGGGCAGGAAAATGGTTGAACGTGGCTCGGGGAAGATTGTCTTCACCTGTTCCCTGCTATCCTTCCAGGGGGGAATCAACGTACCGGGGTATGCTGCCAGTAAAGGAGCTATAGCTTCCCTGCTCAAAGCATTCGCTAATGAATGGGCACGGTTTGGCGTGAATGTAAACGGGATTGCGCCAGGTTACATTGCCACTGATAATACCGCAGCATTGCGGGCGGATGAGGAACGTAATGCGGCCATTCTTGCGCGAATTCCGGCAAACAGATGGGGCCAGCCTGAAGATCTTGCCGGTGCATTTGTATTTCTGTGTTCCCCTGCTTCTGACTATATGAATGGAACAATTATAACGGTGGATGGAGGATGGATGGGAAGGTAATGTTCGTTGACCGCCCGCAGTTAGCCGTTGCCCGCCCCCGGTTTATGAATTCATTCAAAATACCTGATTGCCTTTCAGCCGGGGCTAACGCTTTGGGCTATGGCTACGGCCTATCGGTTCCGGGGCTACCGGCTTGCTTGCCGCACACGAGCTACGTCATTTCTCAAAAACCAGGGCTTCCGGCCTCACTCCCATTTTCATCAACGTATTATTAACCGCTTCGAGCATGGGGGGCGGGCCACACACGTAGAAGGGCCGGGAGAGATCCGGCTTTTGCGCAGCAAGGAACTTTCCATCAATGTACCCGGTTTGATGCTTACCATCTGGTGTATCAACCAGGAAAACGGCTGACGCTCCCAGCATGTCACCGAGTTCTTCCCGGAGAATGATGTCCTTTTCAGACTTATTAGCAAAGAAAAGATGGTTTCCTTTCAACAGGCCTTCCTTTTTTAATTGTCTCAAAATGGCAATGAATGGAGTGATGCCTGCACCTCCCGCTATGAAATAACCTGGACCTTTGTAACTGATGGCCCCCCAGGGATCATCAATTAACAACTCATCGCCCACCTGTAATTTGGACAACTCGTTGGTTACTCCTTCATGGTCGTTGTATGATTTAATTACGAATTGCAAATGTGGCTCATCGTTCAAAGAGGTAAAAGTAAATGGCCGTTTTTCATTTCGCCATTTATCCCGGTTGATCGACAATTCAGTCGCCTGCCCGGCTTCAAATTGATAGCCTTCCGGTTTGGTGCAGGTGTATGCCCTCACGTCATGAGTGAGGGATTGTATATTGAGTATACGAATGTTTCTTTCCATCATATGCGTTTAAATGAGAGCTTACCTGATAGCAGATAAAAATTCTTTCTTCATCTCATCTGATAAGAATTGCCCGGAATAATGAGCCGTGTAGGTGCTTGAGTTGACGTCAGCAATACCCCGTGAAGCGACACAATGGTGCACGGCATCGATGACGACCGCCACGTCAGGAGTGTCTAACACTTTCTTCAAATGAGCTGCAATATCCTCTGTCAATCGCTCCTGTACCTGTGGCCTGCTGCAATAATAGTGCACGATCCTGTTGAGTTTGGAAAGGCCAATCACCTTTTCTCCTGCAATGTATGCCACATGAGCTTTTCCGGTGATGGGTACAAAATGGTGTTCGCACCATGAATGAACGGTAATATTCCGCTCTACTATCATTCCTTTATACGCGTACTTATTTTCAAAGAGGGAAATGGCAGGTTCATTAGCCGGGTCAAGGCCACTGAAGATTTCGTTTACATACATCCTGGCTACGCGCGCAGGGGTATCTCTGAGGCTGTCATCATCCAGGTCGAGGCCCATAACCTCCATTATTTTCCTGAAGTGATAGCTTATCAACCTGATCTTTTCATCCTTTTCAAAAGTGCTGTCTAATTCATCAATGTTGTGTAATAGATTCGTTGTGTCATTGTCATTGATAGTCTTCAATACTCCATTTGATTTCATTATTATTCCTTTATTGTTTGCATTACCCGATCCACCATTTTATCGCAGTAACTAAGATGAAATTCGAAGATCTCTTCAGGTGAATACAGTTTTTCAATGCTTTTTCTAAGCTGTTGTTTCGCACGGCCCAGTCTTACTTTTACATTCGCTTCAGAGATTTCCAGGGCGGCGGCCGTTTCCGCTGTGCTCAGTCCGCTGATCTCCCGAAGTGAGAAAACCATCCGCCAGTTGAGGGGGACCTCCATCATGGCTGCAGCAATTAACCGGTTCAATTCACGATTCAACACAAGATTTTCCGTTGCAGCGGGTGGTTGTGCAAGCTGATCCACAGAAGTCTCTTTATCCATCGGGATTACTTTTTGTTTGCTTAGTTTATTCCGCTTATGGTAACATTCATTGAGCATTATTCTCACGAGCCAGGTCTTGAATGCGGCTCTTCGCTCAAATTTGGCAAGGCTTCTGTAAGCAGCAATAAAACTGTCCTGCATAAGATCTTCCACGTCTTCATGGTTGAATCCATAGGATCTGCCTGTGCGGTATAATATGGGGTTGTATTTGCGAACAATCACCTCAAACAGGTCAGTTTCGCCATTACAAATCCGTTTAACGAGTTCTTCTTCCTGAATATCCATTAACTGGTTCATGCACAGTTCATTTTAGGGGACACCTTATAAATAGAGTGGAGTAAGGTCTAAAAAGTAACAACTCACGCAAAAAAATAGTTGTTCCGCCGGGTAGATATATTTTTGGAAGGAATTGATCAAAAAATTAATTTGGTAAAAAACACCACCATGAATTGCACAGTTGTTGATTTTGCCAAAGACAGGACAGTTTACAATATTACAAACTGTACAGCTGAGGAACTTGAAAACAAACTTAACTTATTCTTTACCTCAGAGGGTTATACCCTGTTAAAGGAAAAGCCGGGAGAAAAAACGTATAAGAAAGGAAACAAAATGCTTCGTTATCTGCTGGGGGCTTTTGTAAAGTATAACCAATTGTTTGTTGCCATTAAAACGCAGGGTGATCTTTATTCAGTGATGGTTCAGCGTGATTCTACCGGCATGTCAGGCGGAGCCATTGGAATGAGCCAGGTAAGAAAGGAATTTGCAAGGATGACGGAAGCATTTAAGGCACATTTTAGCAATCCTACTGTTGCGTAGGTCCAGATGTTGATACCGGGTACCATTTTACCTTCAAAGCAATTTGAAGGGTTTGGAATTTCACGGTCTTTTACGCTATTATTTATGAAATCCCATGAGAAAAAAACGCCATAAATTGTTTTTTCCCCCGGGTTTTGGATTTTGAGCGAAGGAGATTTGTGTTTTGATCGATCATTTGGATCCATATGTTGAGAGAGAAAAATTACAGCTGAACAGCCGGTAACCGGGGATAAGGGAGGGAGTGGCAGTGAAAAAAATGGCGCTTTTTGCGTCCAGGATCTTCATTGCCAGGACTGAAAAAACGGAAGGTTGGAAGGCGGGGGAGGGAGGGCCCCGCGGGCGGGAAAGCTGAAGGCTCGATTTAAAGACCTTCCCATCTCAACTTCAAAAAGAAAATTGTCATTCGACAAAAAAAATTTAGCTCCAAAAAAAGTATAACTCCCGTATAAGTCCCATTCCGGAGAAATTGCTGTACAATCTCCAGTTCCAAGAAGTTCAAGTCAACAAAAACTCCCATTTCAATATAACCCCGAACCAACAAACTTCATCTCACAAAGTTCCAATTCATCCATCTATTGCCAGCACTCTCCCTTCTACAGTCACGATCCTTTTGCTATTAATCCCTCATCTTTATGCTCAATTCAACTAATGAACCAGTAATGCTTGTTAAGTGTTTACGTAATTGGGAGACTTTATAAGAGCGGAATGCAAATTCCATTTGATGAAAAGTGCCGGGTAATATATCACACCGAGCGTGACATATAATGACTATTTTATACTCTGTTTCCAATGGAGTTATTACTATATCGTTATTTAATTATGGGAATTATTGAAATCACGTTCACCGAACTCCTCATAAAAGCGCACATCATTACTTATGGCAATGCAGCTAACCCCGGTATTACTCAACTGATCAGGGATGAAATTGAAACTATGTGGAATGAACCTGTTGTATTCGTTGACCTGGAAGGTTCAAGACAGGTTAGATTCAGCATCACCGCTGAATACCGGCATGTTATTTCGCCAGAAGAGGTCATCTCCAACACCGACCCCCGAAACAATTACTTCCGAATCGAGGATTTTGCTATGGGCAATATATCATTCGTGGATGGTATTGGTTGCAACTCGGGTTATTTTAAAGCAGAAAATCTCTACTCGGGCTCCACCACTGCGGCACATGAATTTGGGCACACCATCGGCCTCCGCCATCCTAAACATCTCGACCTCCGGGGCAAAGGAACACCGGGCATCATGTACCCAAGAGGTACGTTAGTCGACCCTCAATTCCAATACAATCCTGCTGCAAAAGCAGGGGATAGTACTGACGGGGGAACCATGCATCCAAAATATCGCAGGGTACAGGTTGCGGATATCCTGATGCTTAACTTACCTATGTTAGCTGCGAATAACGGACAAAGGATCATCGGCGAATTCAGCAGCGTTTGGCATCCTGACCACGGTACCACAGGAATTAAGCCGGACATCCGCGTCTGAAACCGTTATTCCTTTTCATAGGCAGAAACAATCCGTCAATCCTAACTTCTCTGTACATTCACTATTCTTCTTCTTAATGCCGGTAACCCGGACTAAAATAAAACTATATGGGAAAGAAACTGATACTTCTGCTTTTTCTCGCCTCCGGTTGCGCTGCCTTTGCCCAGCCCCGATTACCCAAGGACTATTATTGGAAAAAACTAAGCAATGGATTGGAAGTGGTGGTGATTGAAAACCACAAAGTTCCTCTTGCTACCATTGAAATTGCAGTAAAAAATGGATCTTATACGGAGGGCCCTGAATACAGCGGTCTTTCACATCTGTTTGAACACATGTTCTTCAAAGCGAACAAAGATTATCCCCAACAAGAGCGTTTTATACAGCGGACGGAAGAACTGGGAATGATCTGGAACGGAACCACGAGTGATGAACGGGTAAACTATTTTTTTACGTTTGATAAAGACAGCCTCGATGCCGGTCTGAAATTCATGAATGCCGCCATTCGCTTTCCCATCTACCGCACAGAAGATATGCAAAAAGAAAGACCAGTTGTAGATGGAGAATTCCAGCGCGCTGAAAGCAATCCGGCCTTCCTGCTTTCCATTGCCATGAAGAAAAAACTCTGGGGAGAACACTTCACCAGGAAGAACGCTATTGGTGACCACGACGTCATCAATACTGCTACTCCTGAAAAAATGATGGTGATAAAAGATAAATATTATCACCCGAATAATTCATTGCTCGTGATTTGCGGAGATGTTAAGCCTGATGAAGCTTTCGCAAAAGCAGAAGCCATCTTTGGCGACTGGCAACACAGCGGTTTCAACCCCCATGAAAAATATCCGATACCTGAATTTGAACCGCTCAGGCAAACTGAGTACCTGATCGAAGAATCTTCCATAGCCCAAACGCCTTACGTATCATATATCTGGCACGGCCCTGATACCCGCAATGACTCGATTGCTACACTCGCGGCTGACGTTTTTTCTACCATTCTCGATCTCAATTCATCTAAATGGCAGCAGGCACTCGTTGACAAAGGTCTCGCCAGTTATGTTGGTCTTAGCTATTCCACTTTGAAACATGTTGGACCTGTCCAGATATTCGCAGTTCCTAACCCTGGCAAACTAAAGGAATTCAATGAAGAGTTGATGAACCAGGTCAGCCAGTTTGCAAATGATGATTATTTTACCGAAGAACAATTGCAGACCGCAAAAGATGTGCTGCGCAGAAATGAAATACGTAACAAGGAAAAACCTTCATCACAGGCGAGTGGCTTAACTTACTGGTGGTGCAGTGCCTCCCTTGATTATTTCACTGACTATGTTCCGGCCATGATGAATATTACCAAACAAGACATTCAAAATTACCTTAAGAAATACATCATCAACAAGCCATATATCGCTGGCATGATCATTAATAAAGAAATGAATGAACAGTTGAAGCCAGGTGAATATTTCAAAACTCTTAAATCTTTCTAAGATGAAAAATATGATTCAATATGCAAGCTTCATAGTCTTGTTACTGGCATCAATGACCGCCTTCGGGCAGAATGAGCCTTATGAAATGAAAATAAATGGCGTGAAGGTAATAGTAAAGCCAAGCGGTAATGATATAGTTGTAATACAAACCATTATAAAAGGTGGAGTGCAGAACTATCCTGCACAAAAAGCAGGCATTGAAAGCCTGGCCATAACCGCTTTAACGGAATGCGGTACCGCAAATGATGATAAGAATAGTTTCAAGAACAAACTTGATAAGGTAAGTGCACAGGTTGGCGGTTATACCGGGATGGATTTTGCATCCTTTACTCTTAACTGCATAAAGATGGACCTCGATGCGGTATGGCCTTTATATACCGATGCCATGCTTAATCCGAAATTTGATGCAGATGAATTCAAACGTATCAAGCAGGATGCCATAAACTTTATCAGGGCCAATGAGTCTAGCCCTGATAATGCTATTGATAAGATGGCCAGGCAAACTGCTTTTGCCGGGAAAAGTTATGCAAAGGAACCACAAGGTTCTGCTGAAACAATTGAAAAACTTACGCTGGCAGAAACAAAACAATACTGGAAATCACTATTCACCCGCTCGCGCCTCGTAATTGTAATTGTAGCAGACCTCGATAAGGCGGAGATCGAGAAGAAGATCAGCGCACTGCTCGAGAAGGTTCCTGCAGGAAAACCATTAGCACTAAAAAGAGAAAGCTATACACCCCCAAAACATAGCTTCAAAACGCAGGAACGCGAGAACGCCACCAACTATGTTCGAGGTATTACCAGTGGCCCTCTGCCCGGAACGCCTGATTACAATGCCTTTGTACTTGCCATGAATATCTTTGCCAGCCGTCATTTCGTGGAGATAAGAACCAAACATGGCCTCTCTTATGCCCCGCAATCATGGTTCAGCTCAGGTACCACACCTTATGCAAATATTTCCGTAACCACCACTGATCCTGATAAATACATTGCTGTAGCGAGAGCCCTGATAGAAAGAGTAAGGAAAGAAGGATTTACGGAGGCTGAATTGAAAAACGAAAAAGCCGGCTACCTGACCGGTTTATATTACCAGCAGGAAACAAACTCAGCCCAGGCAGCTTCATTAGCTGCAAATGAAGTACTGCATAACGACTGGAGACGCTCAATCAAGATCAAAGAAGATATGAAGAAGGTGACATTGGAACAATTAAATGCCGCGTTCAATAAGTACATCAATAATATTACATGGGTTTACCAGGGAGATCCCAGGAAAGTAAATCCCGTACTTTATACGCAGAAAGAAGTTCCTGCATTGCCGGAAGAAAAGAAAGCTTTCTGATCCTTATACTACCTTTGTCAAACAAATAATTACCATGCTTGACAAGAAAGAGGAAGTAATATTTAATCATCCTGAATTACGGACTTCGCGCCTATCATTGCGCAAGGTCCGTAGTTCTGATGACGAACTATTATTCAGACTCCGCTCCAACGAGGCGGTAAACAAATATCTCGATCGCGCACCTGCAAAGTCCGTATCGGATGCACAAAATCACATTGCGAAACTGCTCGACGGTTACAGTAAAGGAAACGCGTATTACTGGATCATAGAAAAAGGGGATGACAACACGAGCATTGGAACCATCTGTCTCTGGAACATTGATAGAGAAACTAAGAGTGCGGAAATTGGATATGAATTATTACCCCATTTTCATGAAAAAGGTTATATGCGGGAGGCGGTAGAAGCAGTGCTGAAACTCGCAGCTGATAATTTACAAATCTCCCGTGTCACAGGATGGATGCATAAGGATAATAGCGCTTCCGAAAAGCTTCTGGAGCGGGTCGGATTCACCCGGGATTTACAGGAAGAAAAGAAGAATGCAGACCTCGAAGAAATGAGATGGATGGTTATTTATTCGAAGGAGTTATAAAAGGAGATTGGAGATTTGGAATTGGGAAGTGGGAAGTGGGGGCGAGACCATGGTGGTAAAAAAGAGTGGATGGCCGACATTGAACGCCTCGAACGCCTCCTTGAAACGACCTTGAACGACCTTGAACGATTTTTAACGACTTGAACGAATCCTGAACGCCTACGGAACCCCACTCACCCCAACCTCACGATTTATTTTACCCACTAATCCTTGCAACACTTTGCCGGGCCCTACTTCTTTAAAGGATGAAGCGCCGTCAACTATCATCGCTTGCACGCTCTGGGTCCACCTCACGGCACCTGTAAGTTGATCAATAAGGTTTTGTTTTATTTCTTCACGATCCATGATTCCCCTGGCAACAACGTTTTGATACACCGCGCAGAAAGGAGTATGAAAAGTGGTTGATTCAATAGCTGCCTGCAATTTTTCCCTGGCCGGCTCCATCAATGGAGAATGGAACGCTCCACCAACGGGAAGAACCATTGCCCGCTTTGCTCCAGCCTCTTTCATTTTTTCACATGCCACTTCTATGCCCTTTATTGAACCACTGATCACGAGTTGTCCTGGACAATTATAATTTGCCGGAACTACAATCTCACCTGTTTCCTGCTGAACATGGTTGCAAACTTCTTCCACCTTCTCATCTGCAAGACCCAGTACGGCAGCCATCGTTGAAGGATTCAATTCACAGGCCTGCTGCATGGCACCCGCGCGAATTGACACGAGGTTCAAAGCATCTTCGAAACTTAGAGTTCCATTCACCACCAGGGCGGAAAACTCGCCCAGAGAATGCCCGGCTACCATATCAGGTCGCTCATTTTCTATACTGCGGAATGCGATTATGGAGTGGAGAAATACCGCAGGCTGGGTAACATTTGTTTTCTTTAAATCTTCCCCGGTACCTTCAAACATCACATCAGAAATACGAAACTGCAATATCTCGTTTGCCTGCTCAAAAAGTTTCTTGGCAAAGGCACTATTATCATAATGTTCCTTCCCCATGCCTGGAAACTGGGATCCCTGGCCGGGAAAAATATAAGCATGCTTCATGTGCTGGTCTTAGGCAAACAAAAATGCCACAAAGAGTTTAAGAAAAAAAATCTTTATCGCACACTAAACCTCTAATGGCTAAGATTGGAAGAAATTAGCTTCAGAAACTCGCTCCTGGTAGAATTTTTATGGAACTCGCCATCAAATGCGGAGGTGGTGGTAACGGAATTCTGTTTTTGCACACCGCGCATCATCATACAGAGATGCTGGGCTTCTATCACAACTGCAACTCCCAGCGGATTTAGTGATTCCTTTATGGCATTCATAATTTCCACCGTTAGCCGTTCCTGTACCTGCAAGCGACGTGCATACACATCAACCACGCGTGCCAATTTACTGAGACCGGTGATCCAACCATTAGGTATGTAAGCTATATGCGCCTTCCCGAAAAATGGAAGGATGTGGTGCTCGCACATACTAAAAAGCTCAATATCCTTTACCACAATCATTTCGCTGACAGGTTCGTGAAACTTTGCAGAATTAAGAATAGCTCGAGCGTCAAGGTTGTATCCCTGCATCATGTATTGCATTGCTTTCGCCAATCGCTCCGGGGTCCGCTGAAGACCTTCCCGGTCAGGATTCTCACCCAGTAATTGCAGACTTTCCCGGTAGTTCTTCATCAGGCTTGTTGTGATATCCTCATCAAACTTCTCCGTTTTTTGATATGCCATAATTCCATTGGTTTATTGAAGAGATCAGGCAGGATATTCCACAAAGTTTCGGGGCGTTTCATAGAGCCTGATCTGCAAGTCAAGTTTCTTAACAATATGCGGGCGCAATAGTTTATAAATCACTATCGCAATATTCTCTGCCGTAGGATTTAGATCTTTAAATTCTTTCGTGTCAAGGTTTAGGTTTTTATGATCAAAGCGACTATGCACTTCACGCTTTACCAGGTCACCCAATACTTTCATATCCATTACAAAACCAGTGCGCTTATCAGGACGACCGGTCACTTTCACTTCAAGTTCATAGTTATGACCATGAAAATTTGGGAGAGCGCATTTGCCGAACACATCCATATTACGTTTTTCATCCCAATCAGGATTGAACAACCGGTGCGCTGCATTAAAGTGTTCTCTTCTATATACGGCTACTTTCTTGCTCATGGTCTCATGTAATAAAATTCAACTCATACCTAACAACTACTACTCACCAAAATATTCAACATAAATGCGGGGTGTCTCATAAAGCTTAATACTATGCAGGCTAATCCCTTGCGGCAATCTTGGCTTCAACTCGTTCCAAATGCCAATAGCCAGGTTTTCCGTGCTGCACATTTTTCCTTTCATAAAATCCACATCAACGTTAAGGTTCCGATGATCCACCTTCTCTATCACATGCTCCTTAATCAGCATACTAAGTTGCTTCACATCATACACGAAACCTGTCTCGGGATCGGGATTTCCCTTTACCGTGACAAATAATTCATAATTATGGCCATGCCAGTTTTCATTGGCACATTTTCCAAACACATCTTCATTTTTTTCCCGGGTCCAACCTGGATTAAAGAGTTTATGCGCAGCATTAAAGTGCTCCAGCCTTGTGAGATACACCATTGTCGTGAAATTGCCGCAAAGTTAAGGAGTCTCTCTCTTTGAGGAAGGAATTTGAAATTTGAGTGCAAGACCTCAATGGAATCGGTAACTGATGAGCATTGGTGGGAATTAGGAATTGGGAATTTGGAATTTGTACGGAGACCAGGAATTTTGGAAAGGTCCTGGTAGAAGAGAAGGCTCTCACTAAATTGACTAATTGACTAATTGTCTAATTGTCTAATTGACTAATTATTAAATTTACCCCATGAACCTCCTTTGCCTCAATGGCTCTTTTCTTCCCGCTGATCAGCCGGTATTACAGGCCAACAACCGCGGCTTTCGGTATGGTGACGGGTTGTTTGAAACTATGCGAATGGTGAATGGAAGTATTCCCCTTTGGGACCTGCACTTTCACCGACTCATTTCTGGTATGGGATTATTTAAACTTCCACCACCTCTCCGGTTCGAAGAATCATATTTGCTAAATCTTATACTTACGCTTTGCAGGCAGAATGGCGTGGCCACTAATGCAAAACTGAGGTTCTCGGTTTTTAGAGGAAATGGAGACCTTCAATCGCCTGACGACTACTCCCAGTTCCTGATCGAGGCTACGGCCATCGAACCCTTCTTCCGGCAGCTTCCAGTTTCCGGCCTGTCAATAGATATATATATGGAAGGGAAAAAAAACCTGGATGGATTTTCAAACCTCAAGTCCTCCAATTTCCACCCTTATTTGATGGCTTCCCTTTATTCCAGGGAAATAGGATGCGATGACTGCCTCGTATTAAACGCAAAGGGGCACATTGCAGATTCCACCATTGCTAACGTTTTCCTGATTCGCAAAGGACTCATCATTACGCCATCACTGGCTGAAGGTGGGATAGCAGGTGTGATGCGCATGTACCTTCTTGAAAAACTGAGGTCAATGCCCACAGGCTATGAGGTGCGTGAAGGTGTGGTGACAAAAAGCGATCTCGACGTATTTGATGAGGTTTTCCTCACTAACGCCGTTCAGGGTTTAAGATGGGTAGAGAGGTATAGAGACAAGGTATATTCAAATGAAGCAGGTTCCCGTATATTTCAATCCATTGTTCGCCCCCTATTTGAATAACGTTTCGGCGAAAGCTTGCTTTGATCTAATAGTACATACCAGTTCCCCTTCCAAATTTCACCACCCGGGTGTTATCAGGAAGGAGTTTTAAAAAGTTTACTCAACCTAAAAACTGCAAATCCCAAATTCCGGGTTTCACCGTTCGTCCCGCGGCCTCTACTGGCAAAGATTGATAAACCTCATACAATTTCTCAATCGCAGCCCGCCCGCTTTTTCCCAGATCAAGTGAGAAATCATTTACATACAAATCAATGTGCTGCCTCATTACGTCTTCGCTCATTGATTGTGAATGTTGCTTCACAAAGGGCGAAACAAGTGGGTAATGGGAGAAAGCATGTTCCAGGCTTTTCCTGATGAGCCTGTCTACCTTTCGGCTCAATTCAACTCCTAATTCCTTTTTAATAGCAATACCTCCAAGTGGAATAGGAAGTTTTATTTTTTCCTCCCAATATTCACCCAGGTCCAACACCTTAGCCAGGCCCTTGTCACGGTAGGTGAATCGATTTTCATGGATGATCACGCCAAGGTCAACGTCGCCATTCAATACGGCATCTTCAATGGCGGAGAACAGCATGAACTTTTTCATTGTTGCCTTGGGATATGCAAAGCTAAAAAGAAGGTTTGCCGTGGTATTTTTGCCAGGCAGCGCAATCATGGCGTTTTCAACTGTAATTTCTTCGCTTTCAGTTTTTGAGATGAGTAAAGGCCCTACCCCCTTACCCAGGGCGCTTCCGCTATTAAGCAGCAAATAATGATCAAGGCTATTGAAAAAAGCGGGAAAGCTAAGCTTGGTGATAGCATGTTTACCTTGCAGCGCCCGGCGGTTGAGTGTCTCTACATCTTCAAGTACTGCATCAAATTCAAGCCCTTCTGTATCGACCTTTTTGTTAACGAGCGCGTCGAAAATAAAAGTGTCATTCGGACAGGGAGAAAAGGCGATTGTGAGCTTCAAGTCTTTATTTTTTTATTGCTATGTTTTCAAACAAGTGCAAAAGGGTTTGGTTCAGGCTTTTAATAGCGAGGTCAAGTTTCCATTTCTTTTTATCCCGTTCCCCAATGTAATTGGAAATGGCCCGGATCTGCAGGAATGGAATTTTTTCCATTAGCCCTATAAAATGAACCGATGCCCCTTCCATAGTTTCAATGTCAGGTGAAAACCTTTTTCTGATCAACCGTATAACTTCTTCATCTGTGCTAATCTGGTTAATTGAAACTGCTTTTACCTTTTTCAATCCTGATTGGGAAAGCAACCTACGGTTAGTATTTTCCAGCCATCCGTTAACAGAAGGATGGAAGCCCCCTGCCTCAAGTCCCAGGTCAGCAATTGTTTTCCATTTCCCGTTCTCCACTACGCCCAGGTCTCCAACGGTGTCTTTGCTTACTACGACCACGCTGCCCGGAGGATTCTTGTTGTCAAAACTGCCGGCCACTCCGCATTGCATGAGCAGGCCGGGTTTTTTCAACGCCACCTGCCTGCTGATGGAATAACAACTTCTCAACAAGCCGATGCCGGAAATGAGGATATCCACATCCAGGTTACGACCATTTCTTCTTATCCATTTTAATGTGGGCGAAATTTCATTGGCCGTAGCAGCAACGAGTAGAATGTTCATTTCGCAAAAATCGACAATTTTTTCCACGACCAACTTCGCGTTATCGGCTATGGGCTATTGGCTAAAGAGCGCCTGAAGCCCCTGGCTTCCTCCAAACAAAAAACCCCTCCATTGGGCAGGGGCTACGTTACTGTTATGAAAGAAAGAGTTGAATTTTTCCAGGTAGACAAGAGTTAAATGGCTAACTGTCTTTGTTTGGTTGTTTGGTGTTTCTCATACGACCCGGAATTAAAAAACGGGGCTGTAAAAGGAAAAATTAGAAAGTTGATTGATCGGAGAGTGTCGTTTGGGCTTTTCAAGGGATTTGGAAATAACTTTCTGGACGGTTTGGACATTGGATGAGTAGGATCTAACGAGTCATCTTAACAATCAACTTTCTGAGCCAAAAGTATATCCACATTGATATGTGGACAATAGCATTACTTCTCTATTTATTTACTTCGGCAATTACTGCTTCACTAGTAAGATTGCTAGTTTTTAGGTAGGTAAAAGCCCTTACAAAGAATCGGAATTATTCCCGATCTATTTTGCGGTAGTTTCCACAATGTTGAAATCAAGTACTTCTACTATGGGATATGTTGCAGGAATTTTCCAATTTGCACCTGAAATAAAACCAACGTCCATCATTTTTTTACCAATATCAATTCCTTATGAAAACCCTTGATGCCAACGCAGTTATTAAAGTAGCTATCGCAGATGATCACGCCCTTTTCCGCACAGGCGTAAAAACTTCCCTTTCCAGCCGCAAAGACATTCAAATGGTTGCTGAAGCCGAAAATGGTATGCAACTGCTTAATCTTTTGCGTCATATACAGCCTGATGTGGTGCTTTTAGATATTCAAATGCCCATCATGGATGGCCTGACCACACTTCCTGAGATCAAAAAACTTTATCCCGGTGTAAAAGTGATCATGCTTTCTATGCATAATGATCATTCAGTTATCTCCCGTATGATGGAAATCGGGGCTAACTCCTACCTGACAAAGGAATCAGGTTCAGAAATGATCTATGAGGCTATACGTGGCGTTTATGAACAGGACTTTTACTTTAATGACCTTACAAACAAGGCCTTGCTCAGTGGCTTGCGTACCAAACGCACCATCGAATCATCTATGCCCCAGGATGTTCAGTTGACTGACAAGGAAATCACCATCCTTAAACTGATGTGTGATGAAAAAAGTACAAAGGAGATCGCCGATATCGTTGACCTCAGCCCGCGTACGGTGGAAGCCATACGTGACAAACTCAAAACCAAGACGGGCACTAAGTCAATGGCCGGGCTCGTAATGTACGCCGTGAAGGCAGGACTCGTGGAACAACACTAGTCTTACTAACCTCAATCGAATAGCAAGCTACCCGAGTTTCCGGGTGGCTTTTTTGTTTAATGTCGTTGCCCGACGTTCAATGGCCGGTGCCATCTTATTTATTTCCTTAATTATTCAGCAGGTCAGGCTTGAACAGTATCTTATACGACTTGAACACCCTGAACGCAATATATACGGTGGACGGCTTGTACGAACCTTGAACGAAACTTAAACGCCCTTGAACGCCTTGCATGACCTAAACATCAGCCATCGACGATCGAACAACGAGATTGAACACCCTGAACGATTTTGAACCCTACCCGAATAGGCATGATATTTTAATTAACTAACGAGGAAATTCATTTTACAAATTAAAAAAACTCGTTATGCAAAGAAACAAATTAGGCCTTATCCTGGCCGCAGCTGCAGCCTTCGGCATTTATAAGTACTCGCGTATGAGTCCGGAGCAAAAAAACAATCTCAAATCAAGGGGGAAATCGTTCCTTGATAAGAACCTGGGTGGTTTAGGCAATATGTTTGGCAAAAAATCACATAGCGCCAATGGCGCCGTTCATTAAACGAAAACAGTAACAAACCGATTTATTCAATTCCTCAGACTATAATTGAAAGTGAATTGATAAATGGGCAGCGAATATTCTATTTCCGGAGGCTTGGTGTACTTATAATAAACAGCACGCAAGTTTAAAAGGTTGTTTATGTGTACACCAAGTCCGAAGGAATAACCCAGGTACCAACCATTTGTTTGCGCTCCCTGTAAAAATGACCTTAAATTCCCGGGATGACTATAGCATCCATGTAACATTATTACTAGCCAGAATAATCCAATGTTCGAGGAGGTAAACCTTTCCCATGCGCCGGTTTGAAAATATACACCTGTTGCTGCCACAGTGTTCAAAAAATTAACGGGCCTCCCTGCCTGGGGGTCTAATAAACTTCCTGTTCGAAATCCCGTGAGTACTCTTTCTCCCACATGATAGGGAAAACCTACCCTGCTGAATTGATTTTCATTTTTCAGATAAAATATACCTTCCGCAGACAGATTCAGTATCCCGCTTAACGGATTGATGAAAGAATTTAACAGGTGCACATTTGATCGTTCTCCAAACGGCGAAAGCTGGTCCCGGAAATTATTTGCCGAAACGCCTGAGTATACTGACAAGGGAATTGCAAACTTCCCCGGGTCACCAATAGAAATCCTGATGAACCTGGCTGATGCGTTTACCTGACCGTTATTCATTACATCAATGAACCCATTTGTAAGGATCCCGGGCTTGAGAAATGCATAATAACTGCTATCAACATTTCTCGTGACCTGGGCTATACAATATTCTCTAGGAACCAGGTATAAAATGATCACTGCCACTTTCATTATTAGCCCGCCCATTCTTCCAGATTTTTCTTAAATAAAACATTGACAGTATGAACAAAGGACTCATCATCAACAAGAATATGAGGCTCTCCAGGACCTGCTCACCAATTGATAAACCTGACTGCGCAGCCTCAACTGAAGTACCCTGCTCTTTCCACCTGTTTAATGCTGCAGGAACATTTACACCAAAATGAAAAACCCATACGAACAATAAAGATTTACTTAGGAAGTAAATTGATGTCAGTAATATACCTATGAAAAAGGCAAACACTACCTGGTTGAAAACTCCAGCAACGTCATTCCCGCCCTGAAAAATATTTATTCCATGAATCCCTCCAAACCAAACCGAACTTATGATTACCGCCTTTACCCTGGAATATCCCATATCAATCATATTCATTGGCAAATAAACCCTGAATGCCAATTCTTCAGCAAATGCGCTCAGCACTACTACGAACAGAAGAAGCAACAACAGGTAACCATTATGCCAGTAAATAAACTGGTCAGCATTCGTTCTCCAGATCAAATACAGAAGAAGAATTAAGATTGCCGGCACAAGACTTCGCCGTGAACCTTTTACCGGCAATCTTAAGAGATCAATTTTTCGCTCTCCGATCCGGAGAAGAACCAGCATTATTAGAATGAACAGGCCTAATTTCGAAATAGTCAACAGGTATAAATGTTCTTCACTCAAATCAAAGAATCGAAGAGGAAAGCCAAGAATTGTAATTGCGAAGACAAGGCAAATGAAAATATTAACTGCCATGACCCTGATTTAAAATTCATTGATCAAAATCGCGCATTCACCGTTAGAGCGAGAGACTCACCTCGCAATCATACAACTGCAGGCATTGCCATCCCCACCATTCGCAGGCACGACAGGAATATCCATTCCTGCATGGGCAACCACATTTTCGGATCTTACATTTTATGCCAGGACCGGAAACCTCTGTTTCGCTTCCTGCTTCTTTCAGATTTTGTTCAAACAGGAATGCTTCATCATACACCGAGTAATTTTTTTGTATCAGGCTTGACCGTTCGGCCGTCATTTGAAAAAGATCATCAGATGTATAGATACCATCGCCTTTTACGAGATCATTGCCCAACCCATTATCAGCGAACACAATTCCATTCAACCCAAAACCCGGTGGCATGGGTACAGTTTTCTTAAAATCAGCGACCTCAATTTCATAAACGAATTTATCAGCCGAAACTGCCCGACCCGAAATGTTAGTGAATGCCACATTCTCCCTGATATAGGCCTCGGTCCATTCTATCGCCTGCTTTTGTGAGCGCGCATTCGCCATCAGCAAAATGAACCCCACAGCACACAAACCACTTAATATTCCCTTTTTCATATGCTCTCCGCTTTAAAAATTACCCTACTTTCAGAATAGCGCTGTTTCGGGATAGTCCGCTACAGAAAAAATAGCGGCTTAAAATCACCGGGTAAACCTGGTATCTCCGGAGAAAGGACTGCGCAATCCCAAAGCCGCTACTCAACTGCTGACCCAAAGTTGAATCATGGAAAAGCTGAAAAGAAGGGAAAAACACCGTTAAAAAATGTTCTTTTCTGAAAAACCGGCGTCAAAAAACCATGGGAACCCCGCTCATGGTATATAAGAGGAGAATTACCTGATTGTGTGTTGAGGGCATACCTTCAGGCTAACTGACAAATTGAAAATGGAAACTGGAAATTAGAAGTTAGAGACATTGATAGGCATGGCTGGTTGACTTGTTGTGAAATGGAATACGCTCCTGGCCAACGGCCCGCTGTGAGCGAATTGTAGGGCAACCGACCCTTCCGATGTGCGCTGACCACTCAAACTATCAACTCCGCCTGCGACAACGAAGAAGGAACAAGGATCCCTAGTACTGCCCCGTACTTAGCATCACCAATGTACACCCATGCACCGGCTGAATATTGTTTTGCTTGGCCAATTCTTCGAGCTCAATATTTTCGGTGCCCGGATTAAAGATGATGCGCCTGGGTTTCAGAGAAAGAATATAATCGTAATATTCTTTTTGGTGAAAAGGATTTAAATAAAGCGTTACGGTGTCGACATTTTCGAAAGGCTGTTTTTCTTTACCTATTTGAACATCTTCCACTACAGCTGGTTTTTTTCCAACTGCTACAACCGGGTGATCAAACCTTCTCAACCGGTTAATGGCGAGGAAACTGTAGCGAGCCGGATTATCACTCGCTCCGAGTACAAGGGTTTTCTTTTTTTGCATAACATAAAGTTATTTAGCTGTTGAATGCAATCCAAGGAATGGGAAATCAGGCTCTTTGAAAAGTTACATTGTCCGGGGAAAGGATACACGGGTAAAAGAACCATCCATCACAAACGTTGATGCAGGAACTTCTTCCAGGTAATCAACAAATGAAGGCCCGTAAAGTTGTAGTGTATCCACCTTCATGCCAAAGGAGAGTCCTTTAAAAACCTTCCATGGGCGATGCTCGATTTTGAACTCTTTCGATGAAGTATTTCCCTTAGTGTATGCGAAGTAATGATCATGTATGAATGATTCCAGGCTACCACTATTTAATTCTGATTGCTGATTATCATGCCTGAGCTCAATATAATTCAATGATTGATTTATTTTCCATTCATACTTTGTAAGTGTACTATTGCTGTCTTTCTTAATTTGATGATTGGTTGGAAATGAAATGAAATTTTCTCCATATAACCATTTGGCCACGGTACCAACTATCAAGGAATGCGCGATTTCCTTAATGAAGACCACGCCTTTTCGCCAACCTTGTTTTGATTTGTGCCTGACATAAAACCGCAGGTTGATTTCCTCGAACTTTCGAAAAAAAGGTGATGGAATTCCGAGAAATGCAGGCTTTTCAAACAGGAAGCCCACCAGGCTCATATAAAATTTTCCATTCCAATCTGCTAATTCTGTTTTTTGCGGCAGATAATCTTTTAGAAGTTTAGGCTCCACTACAAAGGAAGCGACAAGCAGATTCGTCCAATTTGCGGTTAATAAAGTGTGCATGTTGGTAGTTTGTGGTTTCTAATAAAACTGATCAGATGATATGATAGCGCTTCCGTGGCAACCTGGAAATAACCTCTCTGATTGCCGGCTCCAGCTCTTCATACTTAAACCGGAACCCTTCCCGCAATGCCCTCTTCGGGTAGACCCTCCTGCTTTTCAATACGAGTTCTGACTCAGACCCAATAATCCACGTTCCTACTTCAACCATCGCTGCTGTAGCGGGTAGCCCGATATAGTGGCCGGTAACTTTGCGCAAGGTTCTCATGAACTCCTTGTTTGTTACCGCACCCGGAGAAACGCAATTATAGATGCCCTCCTTGTTGTTTTCAAACAACCAGTCAATCATTCTTGCCACATCTTCCATGTGCACCCAGCTCATATACTGGCCGCCACTTCCCTGCCGGCCACCGAGTGCAAACTTGCAGAGGTTAAGTAAGGGAACCATTACTCCCCCTGCGTCAATCACGATGGCGGTACGCAGTGTTATCTTCCGTGTTCCAGGTGTTAATTGTTCATTGAACGCCTGCTCCCAGAGCTGGCAAACCTTCACGGAGAAATCGATGTCAACATCACGGTATTCTGGTGAATTTTTTCCATACTTTCTCCTGGCAATATTCCTGTTGAGCGACCTGCGAAAGCGATCAATGAAATTAGTGGGCATGTTATCTTTCTTAAGATCACTGATTTCGCCGGTGAATTCGTCATTCGCTACCCCGTATGTGTTCCTGTAAATTGTGGTAGATGCTGCATTGATCCAGGCCAGAGGGGGTTTCTTAGTTTTGCGAATGGCTTCTCCAATTGCTTTTGTAGAAAGAGTCCGGCTCTCGATGATCTCCTGCTTTTCTTTTTCATGATAACGGCAATTGACTGATTTGCCTGTCAAATTGATCACGAGGTCAGCTCCCTCCAATTCCTTCTGCCAACCTTCTTCCACATCGCGGGCATTCCACTTTACAAACCTGAGTTTATGTTGTTTCAAACCTACATCCAATGATTCAAGAGCATTACCGGGAGAATTTTTTACCCCTCTTCCCAGTATCACAATCTCATTATCGCCTCCAAATGAACTTACCAATGCCTGGCCAATGAAGCCGCTTCCCCCCGCAATGATGACCTTCTTATTTTTCATGTTGAACAATTTTTGATTTGAACTTTCAGAAAAAATTGAAAATAGCTGGTAAAATAAAAGCCGGAAGCTTCCGGCCTTAACGTTTTTATTTAAAAAGCCGCACGAGATTGCCTACAAACCAGTTTTCTTCGGCGCGGATCATTGCATCCAGCGTCTTGTCAGCCTGTTTACCTAATTTCTTAATGCCACTCACGGTTTCTACAAATGCTTTTACATTCTTGTCACGCTTGTCGCCCTCCACTTCTTCCAATTGATCCAGCAATTTAAGCATCGGCTCGAGCTCACGTTTTTTTCTTTCTTTTACAATCTGTTTCACAACTTTCCAGATATCTTTTTCGGCGGAAAAGTATTCCTTTCGTTCCCCCGTCAGCAATACGCGCTCTACCAATCCCCAGTTGATCAATTCCCGGATATTCATGTTTGTATTACCCCGGCTTATATTCAACTGTTCCATGATGTCATCCTGCGTCAATGGATCCGGAGTCACAAGTAACAAAGCATGGATCTGCGCCATCGTTCTATTAATGCCCCAATGCGTACCAAATGCACCCCAGGAACTGATGAATTGCTGTTTTGCTTCAATTAGTTTCATACTTCAAATATATGATTTCTTACTGAACTTTCAAATATTTCTGAAAATACAGTTAGGGATTGGGGCCTGACGCATGTCTGCTCGCCCACCAGAGTTTTGGCGGCTTTATTCGTTGACAATTTCCTGGTGGCCGGTTGTCAGGGAGTGGTTCGATGAATCAACTGGTCGCCCCAATCAATCATAGGTAGGCTCAGATACATACACCTCGAAACCCGAAACCATTTGATATTTATCAAACTACTTATCCACAACTCGCAGTTTTACGATACCCGGGAAAGTACAATTGCTCAATCTCGATCAATATTTTTCAGAATGCTTGGAATAGGCATAAGTATGATATCATATTTGTAGTCCGTACCCCACTTGAGACTGCAGAATCCATAATGAGCTGCAGGAAGTTATTCCTATAGCTATTAATCAATATCCATGAAATATCCATGCCTGGCCGGCTTATGCCTGTCATTAACATTGTTGTCATCAGTAGTGATTCATTCGCAGGATTCACCGCCTGTAAATGAGCCTGATCTCAAGAAGCCGCTCCTTTTTACAAACCTGCCATCCAAAGTTCCACTCGAGACCAGTTTTCTTAAAGCCCTGATCAATGTAGAAAAAGGAAAGGAAGTAAGTGTGCAAATGGGCAAAACTGCCCTCGAAGGAAAAGTCATTTCTTCTGTAAGGAAGTATAACAATATTCAAAGCGTGATCATACGCTCCAGCAATTTTAACGGTGCCACATTGACGCTATCCTCTTCCACAAGACCTGACGGCACCGTTAAAATTTCCGGCCGCCTCCTTAGCCTGCAACATGGTGATCTTTACGAATTGCAAAAAGAAAACGAGCAATACGTTCTAATCAAAAAAAATTATTATGACCTGATCAACGAATAAGCCACCTGACCCGTTCTTAATCCATACCCTTTCAAGACCCACCTATGAAAACCCTTTTGAAAACCCTCGCCATTGTGCTGACGATTGCCAGCGCTGTCAATGCGAGCGCACAGCCGCCCGCAATGAGCAGTTACCCGCAGGCAGATGCCGTAATATTCCTCGACTTTGATGGTCATACAGTAGAAGGTACGGCCTGGAACTATAATGGTCCCATTGTGTGTGCACCACCCGCCCTCACGCAATCAAAAATGAAGGAGATATTTAACCGGGTGGCGGAAGACTACAGGCCATTTAACATTAACATTACTACAGACTCTGCAAAATTTCTTGCAGCGCCGGTTGATCAACGTATACGCGTCATCCTTACGGTTTCATCAAGCTGGTATGGCTCGGCCGGGGGTGTGGCGTTCGTAAATTCATTTTCTTCCGGTGACGATACCCCCTGTTTTATTTTTACAACACTTCTTAGTAATAATGTAAAATATATTTCGGAAGCTACTTCTCATGAGGCCGGCCACACGCTGGGTCTTTATCACCAGTCAGCCTACGATTCTGATTGTAATAAACTCACCGACTATTACCAGGGAACAGGCAGTGGTGAAATTGGTTGGGCGCCCATAATGGGAGTTGGATACTATCGCAACTTCACTCTTTGGAACAATGGTCCAAATCCATATGGCTGCACCAGTATGCAGAGTGATCTTGACGTGATTACTTCAGCTACCAATGGCTTTGGTTACCGTGACGATGACCATGGCAATAGCTTTACTTCTGCTTCTCTCGCAAGCCTGTCAAATAATCAATTCAACATTACGGGAGTAATTGAAAAAAATACGGATTCAGATTGGTTTCGATTTACGCTACCGGCGAATGGCCGCTTCCAACTTGAAGCGACTCCTTACAATGTGGGTACGGGAAATGCGGGATCAAATCTCGATTTGCAGGTTACTCTTTACAATGCTTCAGAACAGGTCTTGAATGTGTATAATCCCGGCACGTTGCTAAGTTCCGTAGTCGATACCATATTAACTGCCGGCTCATATTATGCCCGCATAGAAGGTAAGGGTAATGCATTTGCGCCATCTTACGCGAGTCTTGGCTCCTACTCCCTGCTAGCTACGTCGAGCCCTGGTGCGGTTCTGGCCGTGCATCAACTGGAATTGCGGGGATTATTAAATGGGCTACAACATGAATTGAGTTGGACGCTGGAAGCGGATGAGGTGGTCATTGAACAATCATTGCAGGTAGCGCGTGATGGAAGAAACTTTGAAACGCTGGTAAATGTTCCTGTTGAAGAACAATCATATTCGTACAGGCCTGAAATTGCCGGTACAGCACAGTATCGCCTTAAAGTGATTTTTGAAAATGGAAGACAATATTATACGAATGTAGTAAGCATCAGACAGGATCCGGCAATCAGGCCTTCGCTTATCGGTACAATCACCTATACAAATGCTGTGATGGTAACGAGCCCCGGAGTATTTGCTTACAGCATTCATGATCTTTCAGGAAGAACGATTGCAAATGGCCATTTAAGGAACGGTGTCAATCAAATAAAATTTCAAAACATCTCACCTGGAATTTATCTCATAAGATACCAGGGAAAAAATGCGTATTGGAGTGAAAAATTCCTGGCACATTAACATTTTTACTGTTCTGGCAACAGAACAATAATCCGTTCCCACTTTGTAATACAGAGGTTTTTCTATAACTTAGGAAAACCTCTTTTAATATGCAATGGAGAAAATTCAATGGGGATCCGATAGACTTGCCCATATTCGCGGCCGTTGAGAATGCAATAAAGCGCGAAACGGCCGCAGGTTACAAGCTGAAAGTCTGCATAGGCACTGATTCGCAGGTAAAAGGAAAAGAAACAGAATATGCAACCGTGATTGTTTTTCTTCGCGAAGGCCATGGTGGATTTATGTTCATCCATAATGAGCGTACTCGTCAACAATTCACCATCAAGGAACGCATGTTGATGGAAGTAGCCAAAAGCATCGAGATCGCTTACGAACTCTGTAATCTCTTCACCGTTTACAATGTTGATATGGAAGTGCATGCGGATATCAACACCAATCCTCATTTCAAAAGTAATGACGCTCTCAAAGAGGCAATGGGATATATTCTTGGAATGGGATTCGCATTCAAGGCTAAACCAGAGGCGTTCGCAAGCAGTAGTTGTGCGAATAAGGTAGTTAATTAACGTAGAGATATCGTTGTCAGTAATCTGACATCAACTATCCACGTTCAAAGATCGGCTCCAACGATCAGCAGCAGGCTATTGGCTATCAACTACCGGTTTACTGTTTTCCGCCTCCTTCGAACAATACTAACCACTAAAACGGCCAGGAAGAAAAAACCCATGCCCAGATACAGCATGGCCTGCTTCTTTTGTTTCTCTTTTTGCTTTCGCTGAATACTCTGTATGTAACGCATATTGCGGTCCATTTCTGAATTATCCACCGGTAGTTCCATTGCAATTTTTTGACCCTTGCCAGCAATCGTATCGATACGAAGAGAGTCAACAGCTGTAGGATGTGTGCTATCCTGTGAAAAGGCATTTAGTGCCAACATTAAGAAAGCAATAAGGAAACATTTTTTCATGCAGCCAAGCTATAAAAAGTCAATGGCTGGGAAATACCTTACCCACGGTATCTTGTGGCAGTTGTGAGTAGTCGATTGTCAGATGGAACCTGAAGGTCGAAATAGCTGAACTTTTGTCAGTTGATAGTTGTCGGTTGCCAGTTGGAAACCTGAAGTATGAGGACTCCCCCAAATTCCCAATTCCTAATACCCTTCAATTTAGTCAGCTTTTCCTAAGTTCCGTGATATTTTCAGTTAAACGGCTACCGTCATGCCGGCGTTGAAGATCTTTAGAAGATTCTTGTGCGAAAGAGAAAATAACGAGGACGAGAATAAATAGGATAACAACTAGATTTCTTTCTGTTAGTATTCTTCTCATCATAAAGCATATCCGATTCTGCCGGTAAAATTACAGCATTAAGACTAATCTACAATTTTTTGAAATCTTTATTCAGTGAGCCAATATAATTCAGGAGGAGATCGCGTCCTTCCCTGGTATTTGCTGAGGTTACAAAATATGGTGGCGGCTCTTCCCAATCAGTTGAAAGAGCATCAATGAATGCCTTTACGTTTCGTTTGGTAGCGGCTGGTTTGTTCTTGTCACTTTTTGTGAAAATAACGATGAAGGGTATCTCCCATTTGCCCAGTTTGTTGATGAAATCGATGTCTATTTGTTGAGGCTCGTGCCTGCTATCTACCAATACAAACAGGCAAACGAGATTTTCGCGTTTGCGAATATAATTCTCTATCATCTGCTCCCATCTTCTTCGGCTACTCTGTGAAATTTTAGCATAACCATAACCAGGCAAATCAACGATGTACCATTTTTTCTTATCGTTGGAAAGAATTTCGAAATGATTGATCAATTGGGTTTTCCCCGGTGAAGCCGATGTCTTGGCCAAACCACGGTTATTGCAAAGCATATTGATAAGGGATGACTTGCCCACGTTACTCCTTCCAATAAATGCATACTCCGGGCGATCTGCAACTGGCGCCTGTTTAAAGTCGGCACTGCTGATCAGGTATCGGGATTCAATGATGTCCATAGGCCGAAGATACGTTTAACACGGTAAGGATAAGTTAGAGCCTGCGCTAGAAATTTTGCCCCAGCTATTCAGATAGCAACAATAGAAGGTTCATCCCAATCATGCAATAGAAAAATCGTTCAAGGTCGAACGTTATGTTGAATATGCCGCCCGGAATTGGGAATTAGGCGGTTGCTAAATTGTTGAGGTTACCCGCTCGTAAATCAAGTTTCGTTTTCCATGAATATTTAACAACTCCCTAATTCCCAATTCTGCCATCGATCAACGATCAACGGCTTTGAACGCTCCATTTTTGTATTGCATGATTTGGGTTCATCATTAATTCAATTAAAGATTGTTTCGTGGTGGGATAATTGTTAGTTTTTATTATGGCAGACCGCGCGATCAACGGGATCATAGAATGACTAGAATGCAAAACATGCATTGCAAATAAAGCGTAGAAACTGAGGAGATTTGGCTTTTTGTTAAGATGTGGTTCTATGTGGTTGTCGGCGATGCAGAAGGTTCAATGAATTTATTCGTCAGAAAATAAACAGATCCATTGAACCCATAGCCAACCTCCTGGCTATTAGGGAGACAAACCCGGTCAAATACTGAACTATACAGCTTTATGATTCCGAAAATGTGTTCAGGAAACCGGGGTTGTAAATCACTTCCATCTATGAAGTGTATATATATTGGTGCACGACAGCTTAGGCCTGGTAAGTAACTGGAATTTTGTCAGAAAATGTATTGTTGTAGAAGATCACGGGTTTGAAATTTGTCTAACCGGTTTGTGCAAGGGAACTTGAGCTTTCGGTCCAAACCAGCGTAGTTAAATACTTAATAAGAGTTGTTGGTCAAAAAAATTGATGTAATTGAAATTAATAAGCGTTTGGCAACAATTGTAATAGCGGTTTTTGTAATGAAATTCAACCTTACTTTCCCGCCCGCGGGGCCCTCCCTCCCCCGCCTTCCAACCTTCCGTTTTTTTGAGCCATGGCAAAGACTATCCCGGACGCCTCCGCGTCAATTTTTTTCCATCCACTCCCTTCCCCTGCCCCGGCTACCGGTTGTTCAGCTAATTCTTTTCTCTCTCAGCATATGGATCCAAATGATCGATCAAAACACAAATCTCCATTTACATGAAAGCAAAACCATGAGAAAAAAACATTTCTCAGCGCTTTTTTTCTCACTCCCTCACGGTAGAACACCCAATAAATCCGTTACAATACCGCTATCCCCTTTTCCCAGACTAAAAGCAACCCTTAAATTTCAAATTCACTTTCTCATTACCCCTGAATTTACCGCGCCTTTGCCCGATTCATTACCTTTGCACTGTGTCACAACCCCACGATCACATCATTCCCTTTCGTGATTCATCCAAGTCAAAAAAAGAGCAGGTAGCGGATATGTTCAACCGCATCGCCGGAAAGTATGACGCGATGAACAGGCTCTTATCTGCCAGAACGGACCTCATCTGGAGAAAGAAAGCAATTAAGAAACTTCGCGAAGTACAACCACAATCCATATTGGATATCGCAACCGGCACTGCTGACATGGCAATAATGGCCTGCAAATTGCTTAAACCCGTTCAAATTACAGGCATCGATATTTCCACGGAAATGTTAGAGATCGGCCGGAACAAGGTTGAAAAAGAAGGACTTGGGGGAAAAATCCGGTTACAGGAGGGAGATTCCGAGGCAATAAATTTTGCAGAAAATACGTTTGATGCCGTGATGGCAGCCTTCGGAGTTCGCAACTTCGGGCACCTGGAACAAGGGCTTGCAGAAATGAAGCGGGTGCTTAAGCCCGGCGGTCAACTCGTTATCCTTGAATTTTCAAAGCCAAAACGAGGCGTCATCCGGGGCTTGTATAATTTATACATGCGCGTCGTGGCCCCGCAAGTGGCAAAATGGTTCAGGCAAAATAAAGAAGCCTACCAGTATTTGAGTGAATCTGCGAACGCTTTCCCCGAACGGAAAGATTTTGTAGAAATTTTAAACAAACTTGGTTACACTGACACCGGGTATAAATCGTTAAGCTTAGGAATATGTTGCATTTACACAGGAAGAAAACCCGTACTCTGACTACCCGATTATTTTTTCTTCTCGGCTCGATACTTCTTGTACAACTCGGTTACTCCCAGGAACGGGAGATCCATCTCTACGACCACGATAGCAAACCTTATTATTTCGGTATCACTTTAGCCGGGAACATGTCGAGGTTTCATACTGACCTCCATCCCCGCTTCCTGATGGATGATAGCGTATATGTGGCGGAACCAACCAACTCCGGAGGATTTGGATTGGGATTACTCGCAACTCTTCGAATATCTGATCGCTTTCAATTACGATTCAATCCACAGCTCAGCTTCCTTGAACGCAGCATTTATTATAAATTAAAATATCCTGATGGCGAGGGACTCACGGAAGTGACTAAACCAGTAGAATCAGTAATGGTAAGTTTCCCGTTCCAGGTAAAATTACAATCTGACCGCATCGGCAATTTCCGGGTATATATGATGACCGGTGTAAAAGCCGACCTCGACCTGGCAAGCAATGCCCGCGCTAAGAAAGCAGAGGACCTTATCAAGATCAACAAGTTTGATTACGGTTTCGAACTAGGACTTGGCTTCAACTTCTACTTCCCCAGTTTCATACTCTCACCTGAATTAAAGATCAGTAACGGCCTTAATAACATTCACGCCCGCGATGTCAATTTGAAATATTCCAGTGTGTTTGATAAGATACAGTCGAGGATGATTGTTTTTAGTATTCATATCGAAGGGTAACAGCCTTCCCACCTGCGGTCAAACGCACTTGCCCTTATTGGTTATATACCCGACCGGGCACTTCTGGCTTTTGCCACGTCAATCGCCACCTCATGTGAGTCAAAAATAAATCAAGAAAATTTTCTCTTATGTTTATGGCAAATTTGCGTACTCGATGTTCAGGTTATTTCAACAAACAAGGCTCAAACCATCTGTTACATCAGAAGACAAGAAGTGGATTGAAGATAACTTTGCCTGGTTCATTGAATTATTTGGCCTTGAAAAATTGAGGACACGGCCGTTTTTACTTCCAACATTAACCGATTTCCCATATGATAATTTTAATGACCCTGAACAATTCAAAAGACTATTCATTCAACTTTGTGCTCATTGGGAATTACAACCAAATGAAATTGGAATTAAGATCTTCGATGACATCAAATCAAAAGAATGGACAACCTGGAGTCCTGAAGGATACGTTACGCAGCCCGGGGCATTCTTTTACCAAACTCATTTGACCGGTGATAAACGATATATTATCGAAATAGCAAGATCAAATTTTAAAAACGGGCAAGCCCTGATTGCTGTTTTAGCGTATGGGCTCTCTTACATTAAATTTCTCAGGTATAAGCTGGCTGATAATATGCATGGCCTTGAAAATGTAAGAGACCTGGCGGCAATATACCTGGGCTTTGGAATCTACATCGCTAACACCAGCGTAATGCAGGAAGTCAGTTGGATTGGACGACAGGGGTCATTGCCTCCCCAGGTTATCAGTTATGCAAATGCCTTGCTTTGCTACCTAACCGATACCAAGGCTGAACACGTCATCAACTACCTTAATTCGAATACACGCAAATTATTCAACAATGACTTTAGGTTTCTTTCAAAAACAAATAATACTTTACTAACCAGGCCGGCTATAACCAGGCTTGAAAATTCTTATCAACTTTTTTCTAAATTGATGAAAGGATTTGATGAAAAGAATTTTGATATAGCCATTGAGGCATGCAATGATCTATTGGCTATCAATAATAAAAATAGCGTTGCCTATAATAACCTTGGGTATGCGCTACTTCAACAGAAAAAGTATCCGGAAGCTATTGTACAGTTTACTAAAGCCGTTAGCCTTGACCCCTATTTTGATTATGCCTATAATAACCGGGGCTATTGCAAACTGCAACTGGGCGACGTAGAAAATGCATTTGCCGATCTTCATCATTCATTTGAAATGAACCCCGATAATGCTTTTTCCTGGAGAAACATGGGTGCATTCTATTTAGCTACAGGAGAAAATGAAAAAGCCCTCGAACACTTCCAGCAGGCCCAAAGTATTGATCCCAATTGTGAAATGATTCACTTCTACCTGGGCCATTGTAACAGCAGATTAGGGAACATCGAAATCGCAAATCATCATTTTTCAATGTCAAAAGAAATGAATGAGCACAATGATTCCAGTTTACCTGGTGAAAATTAATAAATAGTCCACTGCCGACGGCCGCTAAAAAATAGACAATGACATTATTTCAACTTCCAGCCATTTATTGCAAACGGGTGAAATAAACCACAAAAAAAATTATCTTCCGGTATTAAATTGTCCATCTAACCTGAATGCCCCAACAAGCCACCAAGCCAATTTCCTATTTCCTTATCTTCTCCATTATCGGGTTATTTGCAGCACTTATTGGTTTTGGAAAGACCTTTTTTGTGCCAATGGCAAAAGGAAATCTCGATATTCCTGCCAGCATACACATTCATGGCGCATTTGCATTTGGGTGGGTCGTGTTATTCGTTGCACAAGCTTTCTTCATTCATTCCAGGAACTTCAGGCTACATAAAAAACTGGGATTCCTGGGACTTGCTTTTGCCACGGGTATCCTGGTCACCCTGGTTCCGGCGGGACTGTTTGCTGTCAATCGCAACCTGGCCAAGGGAGTGGGTGATGGGGCCTATTCTGAAATTGTGGGCGTAATCACTTCAGGCCTGCTTTTCTTCAGTTTGGTAATAGCGGGATTTGTAAATAGAAAGAAAGGCAGCTTTCACAAACGATACCTGCTACTAGCCACGATTGTTGTCTTGTGGCCTGCGTGGTTTCGCTTCAGGCATTACTTTCCTTCCGTACCCCGACCAGACATATGGTTTGCACTCGTGCTTGCAGATAGTTTGATTATCATTGCCTGGATTTATGAAAAAATAAGGTTTGGGAGAATTCATCCCGTGTTGCTTTATGGTGGAATTCTCATTATTGTTGAACAAACCTGCGAGGTGCTTTTATTTGATACTCCCACATGGAGAGTTGTTGCAAAATGGGTATATAATCTCACCCAATAAATTCCAGTACCGGCCTCAAAGTGTACTACATTGGATTAGTGAATCAGTCAGCTTTTCACCCACAGCTTTCTCTCTCAAGTGAGTGAATTACTCCAAATTTGAGAATTGGTAATTTTTCCACCATTCATCTGTTGCTCATTGGAATATTCAAATAATAATCATAAGTTAGAAATATTCCCCGTCCACCCTGTCCGATTTTCCCTTCAAAGTATGAATCCACTTGCGTTGAGAGTCAGGTTAAAAATAATTAAGAAGATTGGCTGTCCATAGGATTTTTATGACTCATTCCAAACCATCATAACCTAAACGTATGCAAACCACCAACAAAGGTTTTATTATAGCGATAGCGTCCCTGCTAGTTGTGGCCTTCTTTTTACCATGGCTTAAATTTTACATTGAGCTAAGCGCATGGAGCATGGTGTTTGGAGAAACAGCAAAATATGTAAATTCATCATTAAAATACGTCGCGCTGCTGATCCCCATTGCTGCAGGAGTGATTATTTTTAATGCCGGTTTTAACAATGAAACCTATCCCATTCCTGCAAGCGTATTATTCAGGATCCCCCTATTCACCATTCTATTCATTTTTATTTTTGTAATAATTAAAATTAATGAATTAGGGGCCCGCTTAACTGTCTCCGACATCAATACATTAACAAGGTTTTTAGGTGTTGGATTTTGGCTAACCTTTATAGGTGCAGCCATTTTACCTTTTTTAATTAAGAAGTCTGCTCCCGCAAAGTTTAGTTTTTCAAATTCATCCCGGATTGGCATTTTCATTTTGATTGCCGGAATTGCCCTACTGGTAATTTCTTCGCAGAACCATTTATTCGAAAAAACATCAAGCTACAGGGTTGACCCGGGAGCTTTCGGTCTTCCTGATGCATATAACCTGATGGGACCAATTTATGATAACCAAACTTTCGTAGATAAGGAAAAGAAAAACCTCGTGATCTACCTGGGGATCGCTCTGGTAATAGCCGGGGGATTGCTATTTTCCTATGGCAGGCAAAGAAATCGGGGATCTGCTACAGAAGAAAAAGTGATTCAACCCCTGGAAATGAAATTGCAAGACCCTGGTCCTTTACCCGATAAAAACATGGAAGTTGTACAACCGGAAACTGTTACCCATTACCGTACTCGCGCTAAAATATTACCTGGAAAGAACTCGCTTATAATAAAGTACAAATTTGCAATCCTGGGCCTCTTTCTGATGGTAATTGCTTCCGTGATAGTTTATACCGTATTTTTTAAACCAAACCCCATCAGGGAGGCAAAGGCACTTGCAAATAATTATTGTAAGTGCTCAGACGATTTGAATAAAATAAAATCATTATCCTACAAATCCTTTAACGATAGTTTCCAAACCCGGAAATTTAAGAGCCGGCTCGAAGCTAGAACTGCTTTGAATGAGAAAAACCAGGTGATACTTGCCTCCTATAATAATTGTGTTCAGGAAGCTAACCTGCAATTCAGTAAAAGATCTGCTGATTTTCGGTCTGGAAATAAAGATTACCTGAATTTTCAACAAACATATAATTCTATCATTGCTGCCTGCAATACGCGTGAAACGAATGAAATCCTGGTTTTGCAGCATGACCTGGATCAGAAAATAAAATCAATCACCGAGCCTGAGCCTGACATCGATCGAATAAAATCAGAATTGATTGGTAAAACGATCCCAGGCTGGCAATTTAAATATCTCAATGATTTCAGGAGCGCGGAAATCCTTAACAAGGTAACTGGAGCGGAGCGGCTCGAATTCCAGGTAAAATTTGATTTGTTCGACAATAGCTACAAATCACAGCATGAATGCGAAGTAATGGTAGTCTATTTACAGGACGAAAACGGCTGGAAGTTCAGCCAGGTTGTACTTAATTACATCACATTTGTCAATACTTTTTACCCGGACAAATTTGTTCAGATATCCCCTTTGCAAGGATGCACCTGGACGGCTGATAACAATTTCAACCTCGCCTGGAAAACTACAAATGATCCTTATGCAGGAGAAATGATCACCGGGCCTGCACGACCTCCCGTCACAATGCCACCTTCCAGTACGTATTTTATAAAATCCCTGGAGGGTAAGGAAATAAGTGTAAAATTTACATACCGGCCAAATTGATAACACTTTCAGTGAAACCGGTTCTGATGAGAAAACCACCACCCAAACAACTGGAAATCAATGAAAAACAATTTTATCTACTGACCTGTTGCATCCCGTGAGGCATTTGCTCCCAATTTCAAATACCCAATTCCAAATTACAGGTTCCTACCACCCCAAACTCCCCTGAAATCCCCTATCTTTGCACCCCCGTAACCGGGAAATAAACAATTTTTAAATCACAAACACACGTAAATGAACAATTACGAATTGATGGTGATTTTTACCCCTGTTCTGAGCGAAGATGAATTCAAAGCCGAACAAAAAAAATTCGCTGGCCTTGTTAAGGAAAGCGGTGGGACTATCGTTGCCGAGAATCCGTGGGGACTAAAATCACTGGCGTATCCCATCCAGAAAAAGACTACCGGTCTTTACTGGGTTATGGAATATACTGCGCCATCCGACTTCAATGAGAAGCTGAAGATCCAGCTTCTTCGTGACGAAGCTGTGCTTCGACACCTCTGTACTAAACTCGATAAATACGCCGTCGAGTACAATGCAAAAAAGAGAAGTGGCGTTAAAACAGGAACCGAAAAAGTAGTGGAGGCTTAAGCTATGGCAAAAAATGAAATCAAATACCTCACCGCGATCAAAAGCGATAAGAGAGTAAAGAAATTCTGCCGTTTCAAAAAGTACGGCATCCGCTACATCGATTACAAAGATGTAGAGTTCCTGAAAAAATTTCTGAACGAGCAGGGTAAACTTTTACCTCGCCGCCTATCCGGTAACAGCCTTAAGTACCAACGCAAGGTTTCCGATGCGGTAAAGAAAGCTCGCCAGATGGCATTATTGCCCTACGTAACAGACCTTTTAAAATAACCTCACCCTAACTCCCATTCAACCGGGAAGACAGTGCGCTTTTTGCGGACTGGGTAATGGTGAACAAAAAGTAAACAATGGAAGTAATTTTGATCCAGGATGTTGATAATCTTGGTGCAAAGAATGAAGTGGTGAAAGTAAGAAACGGGTATGCCCGTAACTTCCTGCTCCCACGTCAATTGGCTGTAGAAAGCAGCCCCAGCAACGTGAAGCAGTTGGCTGAAAGAATGAAACAGGTGAAGAAGAAAGAAGAAAAAATGCTGGCTGAGATCAACAGCGTGATCGCTAAACTGAAAGAATCTCCCATTAAGCTCGGTGCAAAGACCGGTACAAGTGGAAAGATCTTCGGTAGCGTAACTTCTCTTCAGTTAAGCCGTGCTATCCGCGAACAGAAAGGTTATGAAATCGATCGCCGCAGGATCACCCTACCTGATGAAGTAAAGGAACTTGGAACCTACAAAGCCGGTATCGATTTCGGTAACGGTCATTCAGCCGAAGTGGAATTTGAAGTAGTAGCAGAATAACTATTCAACCATATTTGTTTGAAAGGCCCCTTATCCAAGGGGCCTTTTCTTTTACATCCTTCGTGTATTTTTTTCTACACCCTATCGCATTTAATGTATAATGGCATCCTGTAAAAATCGGGGTATGTGATTTGTTGCTACACTCATGGATGCTTTCTCCAATCCTTCGAAATTCATACAGTCGTACACTATTGAATTATCCATGTACTCTAAAGCGCAGGTATGAAAAAGAAATACCCGAAGGAAACTATTGTTGATCTGTCATATCATTCATTTTTGAAACGCAACTCCACATCACCTGAAGGAAGTGCAAATGACCAGGTTCCTCCTGCCACTTTCACCGGAGTGTTTGACGAATCGTTTTATTATCCATCCGCCTCCACACAACAAGTATCAACCGTTGCCTTTGACGCGGGAGAAAGGAATTTTTCCGCAAAAAAAACCGATAAAAATAAACCCACCGACGTGAATGGACTCGCCCTGCGAATGTATTTTCTAAGATTTGATGATGGAAAGGGAGATATACGATCAGTTAAAGTGGTGAAAAACTAAGACGGGAGTTTCCAAGAATAAAGGGCCGGCCTGCAGTGGCTGGCCTTTTATTTTGTGTAAACCGCTTGTAATCAGCCCTATCGCTAAGCTTCGCCCTTCCTTTCCTTAAAATATCTGCCCATTTTCCCCTACCTGCCATACCCGCCTAATCGATAAAATAGACAATGGAAATTTATCGTATGTCAAAAAAAAATCCGTTATTTTGTATTGTTTTGGTGTTCTCTACAGTTTCACAAGTCCTGAACGTTCCTATTTTTTGGCAAATGTTCATTGGTTAACTGTTACTGTTGGCACTTATTAGTTTTTTTAAATTTATCAGTAAAATGAACATTTACGTAGGAAACCTTAGTTGGAACCTGAAGGATCAGGATCTTTCTAATTTATTCGCCTCTTACGGCGAAGTAACATCTGCCAAGATCGTTACAGACAAATTCACACAACGCAGCAAAGGTTTTGGCTTTGTTGAGATGGCCAATGATGACCAGGCACAGGCAGCAATAGCAGCCCTGAATGGTTCTGAAGTTGACGGTCGCAACATTGTTGTAAACGAAAGCAGACCCAAACCAGAAGGCGGCGGTTCAGGCGGCGGCGGTGGCTTCAAGAAAAGAAGCTTTGGTAACGGCGGCGGTGGCGGCGGCTACAAGAAAGGTGGCTCCGGCGGCGGCGGTTACAACAAAGGCGGCGGCGGCGGTTATAACCGTGACCGTGGTGGATACAACAACGATTATTAATTCTTAATACTCCACTGAATTTGAAAGTCCTGCGGAAACGCGGGACTTTTTATTTGTTTAATACCCACGCGTGGAAGTTGTTCAGTGTCCTTCAAAGCGTTCAAAGCTTTCAAATCGATCAAGGTCGTTCACATCTTTGACATCATTTAGCATGAACACATTCAGCGATATTCAACAACGTTCAATGATGTTGAAAAACACACGAATAATTTAGTAAATTGAAGGATATCTTTTGCCGCAGTAGGCGAGGAACATAAACGACCTTAGACAATCTTGAACAATCCCGAACGACCTTAAACGGTCTTAAACGATTCGAACGATTCAAAAAACCTAAACGAATCTTGAACGGCCTTGACCACATGCCTGAACTCGACCAAAACACCTAAAACTCCATGAACCGCCGCCAATTCATCCGCCAAACCTCCCTCACCACTGCAGGCATTACTATTCTTAACTTTCCCATCTTCGGCAAGAATGCACCCAGTAACAAGATCACCGTTGGTGTAATGGGCGTCAATAGCCGCGGTGCCTACCTCGCCGAATGCTTTTCCAAACTCGGAAACGTGGAAGTTGCCTACCTCTGCGACGTGGAGGAAAAAGCTATCGCCAATGGATTAAAACCTTTCGAAAAACTCAATCGTAAACCTGCAGTCATAAAAGACGTGCGCGAGCTCGTGAAGAAAAAAGACCTCGACGCTTTGATCATCGCCGCTCCTGACCACTGGCATGCTCCTGCCACTCTGCTGGCAGCTGCAAATGGAAAACATGTTTATGTTGAAAAACCTTGCGGCCATAATGCCGGTGAAGGCGAAATGCTGGTAAACGCGATGCAGAAATATCCAAAGCTTACACTCATGATGGGAAACCAACGTCGCTCGTTTCCCAACATCATTGATGCTGTATCACAAGTGCGTGCCGGCATCATTGGCAAGGTTTACTTTGCTAAAGCATGGTATGCTAACAACCGAAAATCAATTGGCATTGGTAAGAAAGTTCCCGTTCCATCTTCTCTCGATTTCGATCTCTGGCAAGGCCCCGCTCCTCTTCGTGATTATAAGGATAACATCGTTCACTACAACTGGCACTGGTTCTGGCATTGGGGCACGGCCGAGACCTGCAACAACGGTACGCACGAGATTGATTGCTGCCGTTGGTTCCTTGATGTGAATTATCCTACACGCGTAACTTCTTCAGGTGGCCGCTACGCATTCAGGGATGATTGGGAAATGCCTGACACCCAGGTAGCCGGTTTCGAATTCCCGGAGAAAAAAGCCATCACCTGGGAAGGACGCAGTTGCAATGTGTTTCCAGTAGAAGGCGCGGGACGCGGTTTTACTATCTATGGTGACAAAGGTACACTCGTGAACCTCGGCAATGATGACTACAAAATCTATGACGAATCAAACAAGGTCATCAAAGAAGTAAAGTCAGGTGCAACTCCCGATCCAAACAACCTCGTAAGTGCGAGCGGCAACCTCGACTATTATCATTTCAACAACTTCATCGACTGCATCCGCCATGCCGCAAAAAATAATTCCCCCATGGATGAAGGACATAAATCAGTTCTGCTCTGTCACCTCGCCAATATTTCCCAACGCACCGGAAGAACGCTCAATTGCTCTCCTGAAAATGGACACATCCTTAATGATAAAGAAGCTACACTTTTGTGGAAACGGGAATACCGAAATGGATTCTTTTAATTAGTCAATTAGTTAAATACCCGAATTTTAATACTCCTAAACCCCACCTCGTTTCCGTGATCTTGTAAGAGAATGTGTCCTTTTTTCGCTTCGCCGAATTTTTCCCAGACATTATACTTGCTGATTGAAACAAGCTGGCGATATGCTTCCGAACCCCGCTCGTATTCCAACACCTTCACCCCGTTGAGGTAATGCTCCACATGGCTGTTGGGATAAACAATGATCCTTCCCGTGTTCCACTGGCCGGGAGCACGCACGAAGCGCGATTGCTTTTCTGCAGGTATGAGATCATACAATGATGCAAGTTTACGGTTTCCTTCTCTTCCCATTTTCGCGTCAGGGTGAAGCTCATCATCAAGCAACTGGTACTCGAGCCCTATCGCAGAACCCGGGTTATTTTCAGATAACGTGACGAAGTATTTCACCCCACTGTTTGCACCGGGTGTGAGTTTGAATTCAAACGATAAATCAAACGAACTGTATTTATCATCTGTAACAATATCGCCTCCATTCATCGCTTCCCTGCCTTCTGCACGCTGCACAGTTAGAATGCCGTCCTTTACCTCCCAGCCTTTCTCCGGAAAATCTTTTTGATAGGCTCCCTTCCAACCCTTTATTGTCTTACCATCAAACAATAATTTCCATCCACTCTTCTTTTCAAACGGGGTGAGATCATTTGGCTGAAGGTTAACCACGTAAATATGTTTTGGAAATTCAGGAGTTCGTATCCCGCCCGTTCTTATACGGATATTTCGAAAGAAAATCTTTTTACCTGCCTGTTCCGGTTTTCCGATTGAATGAACCTGCAGCGCAATTAATCCCTGGTTAGGAATGAGTGTGTCAGCAACATAGGATACGGCAACATCATTTAGCCATGTTCTTACGGTATTGCCCTGGCATACTATGCGAATTTTGTTGTACTGGCCATTCCTGAAAGCCGATTGCGACGCGGCATTTAATGAACCAGGATATAACCATTCCCGCCGGCCTTCATCATAAATGCCGCCGCTCCACCTTCGTGCACTTGGATCGAGCTCAAACTGGTAGCCAAAAATCTTTCCTCTGCCTCCATTCGCAGAGCCATCGAAATTACTTTTGAATTGCACCCCTGAATTACTGTTGGAATCTTCCATCATCGCTTCCAGTTCCAATTCAAAATCATCCATGTATCTCCGTGTGCTAACCAAAAAGGTATTCGGCGAACCTTCCACCGCAGTTCCAACAATCTCACCATTCTCCACCGAAAACTTCGCGGCTCCTGCCCTCACCTCCCAACCACTCAGCGTCTTACCATCGAAAAGCGACTGCCAGTCCTTATTTGGAGCTTGCAGTTGGTTAGCGCTTATGAGTAGTAATAGAGTTATTTTATACATAATGCCCTGTTTGAAGGAATTCGTATTTCGCGTTTGGCTTTTGAATTTGGGGCGTTCATCGTTATAGAACACTATATCCCTTTATGAACCAGAACCCTCGTATCCAATACGCCTACTAATATAAATTGCCTCATTCATTATCTTGCAATCGACCTATTAATCAGCTCTTCAGCTCTTCAGCTCTTCACCAATTCCTAATTCCAAAAACAACTACTTCACAACCCTCACCACTCCCGCTCCATGATACGAATGATACTCACCATTATACATTGCATCCGCGCTAACGGGTCCCATTTTAAATTGTCCAGGTGAAACGGCACGAACCGCGTAATAGTATACCTGCCTGTCATTTGTTGCATCCACAAAGAAATGAATCCTGTCATCACGCACATCGAGTGCAGTTGGAGTAGATGCATCCTTGATCCAATCCATGCCAGGTATTTCCTTGGTTCTGGGATTTTCAATTTCAAAACCGGCTGGCAGCAGATCAGTTATCACCACATTCTCGATTGTGGTGGAGAAAGAACGCTCGAGCGTAATCGCCACGATGATCAAATCATTTTGGCTGAAAGTGTTACCCGTAATCGGCTTGCCATAGCGGTCAAAGAAACGCTTCCTAACCTTCAGGTAATTATCTTCTTCTTTGTATGCGCCTGACTTACTGATCCCTTCGGCCTCCCAAAAATAATAAAGCTCGCCTTTTCCCCGGGTCACTATCTCGATGTTCGGGCTTTTCAACACTTTCATGTCACCTTTCCATTGGCCGCCTTCCACTTTTGCTATCGTCTTTCCATTCACCCGAATCTCCGCCGTAGCCGTAGAGTTATTTGCTGACCTTGAGATTTTTCCAAGCGCCAGGAAGGCAAATGCGCGTTCCTGCGTGCTCAGCCAATCGCGGGCCTTTAATTTAGCCGCCACGTGCCTTGCCATTACTCCCACCTGCGCATTACCCGGATCCACTGCAAGCAGGGCATTCAATGCAATGGCTTCATCTCTCACATCTGAATAATAACTTCCTCCGGTTTGCGGCACTGATTCTTCACCCGAAAATGAACCGGGAAGCATGCTGTTGAATGAGCGTTTGTCTCCGGCAAGCGCATAACTTGCAGAAAGCAGGTAACGACTATCCAATGCAAGTATCTCAGGCTTGGCTTTGTAATAGTTCATTGTCGGAACATTTGTTCTTCCCGCGAGAGCAAGAACATACAACGAATAAGCCACCTCTTTTGGTGCAATCTTCCGGTTCTGGTTCCTATTATAGTAATACGTTATCGTTTCTTTATTCTTGAGACGGTTGTTCACATAATTCAGCATCGTTTCCAGCAAGCTGTTATCAACATCAAATCCGGCCTTGCGCGCCTCCAGGAGGAAATGCGCCGCATAGATAGTGGTCCACCAGTCCTCCTTACCTTCTCCATCCCATAATGTGACAGCTCCATTATATAATTGACGCATCTTGATCTTTCGTATAGCCTCCAGAATGTTCTCATTTGCGTTTGCTGCACTTTGCCTTGCGGTTGACGATCCTGATTGCACTAATTCAGCCAGGTCACCATAATACAATTGCGGGAACGCCGCTGACACCGTTTGTTCCGTGCAACCATATGGATACTGAACAAGGTACTTTAACTGTTCTGCTAATTCCAATACCGGGGAGCGGCTTATCGTGAGATGGTAATTCGTGCTGCCAGGGATGAAATCTCCCACGCCAATGTTTACCGGCTGTGTTTTTCCCGCCACTATCGAACCACTACCCGTAAGCTTTTGCAAAGTGGAAGGTGGACGAACAGATATTTCGGTAATATCCTCGAACTTCTCTCCCATTCCATTCACAACTACCTTTATTTTTCCGACACCAATATTGCTATTGGCCACCACACTAAACGTAGCTTGTCCTTCACTTTTTGCACCAATGGAGATTGTATGTGCATTTCCACCCAATACCTGCAATGGTCCCTCCACGGAAAGATTCGCGGTGACGTTTGATGACTTAGTGGTTGTATTGCTTAAGGTGAGTGGAACGGTAATTGTATCACCGGGGCTGAGAAAGCGTGGCAACGCAGTGCTAATGACTATCGGGTCAGCTACCGTCATATTTTGTTCGGCATTTCCAAAACGGTTCCCTTTATATGACACCGCCATCAGTCGTAGCTCCCCGCTGAATTGGGGTACTTCAAATTCAAAATCGGCATAGCCACTTGAGTTAGCCTGCTTTATCCCACTCCAGTAACTCACCACCTTAATTCTTTTTGCGGGCATTGGGTTTACGCGTTTTGACATATCCAACTCACCGTCACCACCTGTGCTGCTCATTGTGCCCCTTATTTCTTCAAACAACAGAGGGTAAATATCATAACCATTCACCTGCAGTGCCTTTTTCTGGTAAAAATGATTGTACGGATCAGGTGTTTTGAAATCCGTGATTTGCAACACTCCATTATCAACTGCCGAAAGCGTAACAAAACTTCCCGCCGCTGCGGTCACCCTCACCTTTTGTCTCGTTTTTGAACGCACGGATTTTTGCGCGGTTATCTCCATGTTGATCTTACGGCTTTTCTCCTCCACTTTCACATTCTTGAAACCATGGGCAACGGTAAGCGGTATATCTGACACTTCATGAGGGCGAATCAGCGTGGCTGAGATGTAAACATTCGGCACGTGTTCCGAAGAAAGTTTGAGATCCAGCGATGCTGTGCGTTTCTCAACATCAATATATTGATGAGAAATGACGTGATCCGTCTCCAACGTCACAAGCATTCTTCCACTAAACGGTGTTTTGAACAACGCTTTTACTGTTTCGCCCGAATAGTATGATTTCTTATCGATTTCAATGTCAACATTGCCTTCTTTGTCAACTTCAAATGAACTATTATCACCCCCCCAGCTACCATAACTATAAAAACTTCGGGTCACATAACTACCAGCGCCAGGATTATATATTCTCACTTCATAATCTCCCGGGGAACGGGGTACATATGTATACATGGTGTTTGAACCAACTGGAACATTACTTTCTATCATCAGTTTATCTTCCCTTTGTGATTCATACCTGAAATAACTTCCGCTCCTTGTAAGCACCGTACGATATTCATGCTTGATCACTTCCACACGAGCAGTGGCATTTGTCGCGTTTCCATCTTTGTTAACCGCTACAAGCTGAAAGTTTACTTTTTGGTTTAATGGAAAATAATAATTCCAATCCTGCCTTATCCCGAAGAAAACATCCTGCGTATAGATGTCAATCGAAGCCCCACGGCTCACTGGCCTTCCTGTTTCATCAAATACTGTAGAGTATACGCTAGCCTGAAGTACGCCGCTGTTCTTATACATACCGGGAACCTCGTAGGTTTCTTTAGCTGAACCTTCAGCGTCAGTCTTTCCTTCGCGAACAATTTTGTCCCAGTAAGAATTCTGGTTTGCCAGGCTGAAATTGTACTCCGGGTATTTTTCCGGAGAGAAATATTTTTGCTTTACCTGGATCTCCATCTCATAATTTCGATTGGCGGCAGGAGGCCCAAAAAAGTTCATGGCATTCAATGAAATCAGTGATGATTCACCAGGCTTCAAAGAAGTCTTATCAACTTTTACATCCACCTTTATGCGGTCAGGAACAAATTCCTCTACTGCAAAACTCTTTACAGCGAGTAATACGTCAGTTGAAGTGTAAATCTCGAGCGAATAGGCACCCGTAATTGCTGCATTGTCCAGGTCAACAAATGCTTCAAGAGAGCCTTCCTCGTTCAGGCTTTTCCGGAAGGTTTTAAGTTCCTTCCCATTTGGCATTACCATTTTTAATTTAAGAGGAATGGTTCCCGGCACTTTCCATTGCCTGTCACGAATTACCACCGAAAAATTGATTTTTTCACCCGGCCGGTAAATGTCACGCTCCGCATAAACATAGGCATCGAGTCCGCTGGTATTATTTTTCTTTCCACTCACATCAAACCTTGACACATTTACAAGTGTGGTATTGAAAGGCATGTAGTTAAAATCCTCAGCTGTACTGGCAATGATCATCGCAGGCTGAAAACCGGAGAAGTCTTTCTTTGAATATTCAATTGTTGCAACACCTTCCGCATTTGTATTAGCGGTACCGATCAATTGATTATTGGCAGAGTATACTGATACTGCTGCATTGTTAATTGCTCCTGCAGTTTTAATTGAATTTGCAAATACAAATATCTTATCGTGCCCTTCTTTGGCGATTAATCCAATATCAGATACTGAAATGAAACGACTATCCCGCACCCAATAGTCCTTATTTGACCTGATCATTACATGATAGATACCTTTGAATTCGGGAAGCTTATCCTGGAACTCAGAAAAATCGAGTAACCTTCCATTACCGGATTTGCGGAGGCTGCGAGTGTCAATTTCTTTTTCATATATCACGTCACCCACCGTGATATCCACCCCTCGGGAACCATAGTCATAATAATAATCATCTCCGTACTCGTCATATGAAGCTGTTCTTGCCTGCGTTTCCCTTGGATAATAGCCATTTCGCTGAGCCATAAGCAGGTTATTCTCATAGATCTTGGAGATGACGACTTTCACTTTTTGCACATTCGTTATGCGGACTTCAAGATTTTGTGCTCCTCTTTTGGATAGATAAACGGCCTTGCTATTTGTAAAATTGATTGACGCTTCAAGCTCACCGAACGCCACATTCCCGAAATAATCTTCTTTTAATACACCACCAATATTACCCCGCAAACCCTTGCTGATGGTGATGGAATAACTTTTCTCCAGGTCAAATTTGTCGCTCCGCACAGCAAAGCCACCTTCCGAACCTTCTACCGTAAACGCTACAGCAGGTTCAATCTTTATATAGTTCTTTATGTCTCCGCCTGTTGGCAACTGGCTTGTAGTCACTCTCACTACTCCGTCAGTGCCATCGTGCTCTGACTGTACATCCTGGATGGCCAGCACATAGGGAGAAGGAATGATTAGTGAAGTCGAAATGGGTTCTTTCGTTATATTTTTCCCCGATTGAGGTTTGAGTCCTTTATCAATTGTAATCTTTGCTTCGTAATCTTTATCAGCCATGACAAGACTGGTAATTCTTGCGGAAATGAGGTTGGCGGCTGAAACAGTGATCATGGTGAAATCCATTTCCTGCCCTTCAATTTCAATCTTAAGCTTTTCCTTCAATTCTGAAGGATTTACCAGGTAGTTAAATTGAAGGTCGAGTTGCGGCTGCGCGCTTGTACTTGCCTCTCCCTGCAACATCCAAATCACCCTGGAGTTATCCAGCGTGAGCCCGGGAGTATGGAATTTGATCTCATCACCGCCTTTCACTGAATTAAATTCTGAATATCGCAATACTTCCTTGTTCACGGTGGCGGTGTATGATGTAGCCGGTGATAAAGGCGCTGAGGGAGAAAATACAAGCTGGTCCGGGCTTTCCCATCTGAACTTACCCGGAATGTCAGGTGAGAATGTTACATATTCTGACGAATCCCACCTGTTCATCATGCTATCACTTACCAGTGATTTATTAAATTGAAAAACGAGATTTCCCAGCATGGGAACCTCGCCTTTTGCATTGGTGTAATTTAATTGGATCGCATTCCTGTTACAGGAAACAAACATGACCATTACAGTCATGGTAGTGAGGAGGATTTTAAGACGCATACTGGCTTGGTTATTTTGACTAAGTTGAAAGATAAGTTAAAGAACAAAAAAGGGAGGACTAAATCTTGTAATTTTCATATCTGGTTAGTGGAATGCAATTATCTTCCAGCGTCAGGGAGGGATATCAGGGAAAGTTCCCGGAAAAATTGTGGAATTCAAACTCGTTGGAGGATTTGAATTCTAAGGTAAGGGTGTATAAAACCTTTTTGCAAATTGAATCGTATAAATAATTGTTAAGCCGCCAGAGTTAATGAAGGTAAAATTCACAAAACAGAAACTACTCAAATATCTGAAAAGAGTGGGCATTGCCTGCCTGCTGCTATTCGCCCTGTTTTTATCGCTAAACTTTCTTTTCCCTTTAAAAGATAAAATTGAGTACTCTACCATTATCAGGGACAATAAAGGGGCAATCATCAATGCTTACCTCACGAGTGATCAGAAATGGAGGGTGCGCACTGAATTGAATGAAATTTCCCCCTTGCTCAGAAAAACGATCATTGCCAAGGAAGACCGCTATTTTTATTCGCATCCGGGGGTAAATTTCCTGGCCGTATTAAGAGCCGCCTACCGGAATATTCTCCGAATGAAACGAACCTCCGGAGCCAGCACCATCACCATGCAGGTGGCCAGGGCACTGGAACCGCGAAAACGAAACTTCATAAGCAAGGTGATCGAAATGTTCAGGGCGTTTCAACTGGAATGGAAATACAGTAAAGACGAAATTTTGCAGCTTTACCTGAACCTGGTTCCATACGGCGGAAATATTGAAGGTGTGAAAGCAGCTTCTCTTCTGTATTTTAATAAGAATCCCGACCACCTTTCACTGGCTGAAATCACTGCTCTTAGCATCATTCCAAACCGTCCATCTACACTTGTGATGGGAAGAAATAATGGAAGAATTGTGGAAGAAAGAAATTACTGGCTGCATAAGTTTGAAAAAGATAAAGTATTCACGTCAAAGCAAATCGAGGATGCTTTACGCGAACCATTAACTGCAACCCGTGCAAGCTTTCCCCGTTATGCGCCACACCTGAGTTACAAGTTAAAGACAAGGGGCAATGATAACATTCACACCAGCATTGACCTGAACATGCAATTGAAGACCGAAAAGTTGGTGGCAGATTACGTTCGCGTGCAACGCTTGAAGGGCATAAACAATGCCGCCGTAATTGTAATTGACAATGCCTCTGGCAGAGTAGTTACCTACGTAGGTTCATCGGGCTTCATTGATACCACTGACGGCGGCCAGGTAAATGGCGCCAAGGCTGTAAGGCAACCGGGAAGCACACTGAAGCCATTATTATATGCGCTTTGCTTTGATGAAGGCCTTTTAACTCCCAAAACCGTGATCTCTGATGTTTCAGTGAATTACCACGGATACGCGCCCGAGAATTATGACCAGAAACTGAATGGATACGTCACCATCGAACATGCGCTAGAGCATTCCTTAAACATTCCCGCTGTCAAGAGCCTTCGCATGCTTGGGCACGAGAAGCTGATCAACAAACTCATTCAAAGCAATTTCAAACAAATAGAAAAAGACCGCCGGAAGCTTGGCCTATCAATGATCCTGGGTGGTTGCGGCACCACCCTGGAAGAACTCACCGCGTTGTATTCTTCCTTTGCAAGAAATGGAAAATACCGTCGCCCTGCATATACTATGGGTGACTCATCGCGCTATAGCCTGCAACTCCTGAGCCCGGCCGCTGCTTACATGACCAATCAGATCCTGTCGCGAGTTGACAGGCCTGATTTTCCCATCAACTGGACAGCCACTGAAAGAATGCCAAAGATTGCATGGAAGACGGGAACAAGCTATGGCAGGAGGGATGGATGGAGCATTGGTTACAATCGCAATTACACCGTTGGCGTGTGGACCGGCAATTTTTCAGGTCGGGGTGTGTCTGACCTTAGCGGTGCCACAACCGCCACACCTTTACTGTTCAGGATCTTTAACACTATTGATTATGACAGTGACCAGGAATGGTTTACCCAGCCAAAGGATTGCGACATCCGGCAGGTTTGCAGCGAAAGCGGACAAGTGCCCGCCGCTCATTGTACTAACATCACAAGTGACCTTTTCATCCCTTTAATATCATCCACGCAACCCTGCCAAAACAGGCAGGAAATAATGATAAGCCCTGATGAAAAGATCTCGTACTGCCATAGCTGTGTTCCCGCAGCCGGTTACAAAAAGAAATGGTATAAACTGGTTGAACCGGAAATGCAGAGTTGGTTTGCTGATAACATGATTCACTTTGAACGTATTCCTGAGCACAGTGCGGATTGCGAAAGGATATTCAAAGGAAGTGCGCCGTTCATTACCTCTCCTGTCAATGGATCAGAATACCTCATCAGCAAAAAAGACCCTGAGCCGCTCCAGCTTACAGCCAGAACCGCAAATGATGTGAGCAGGATCTATTGGTACATAAACAATAAATTCTACAAGGTATCTAATCCCGGAGAGAAACAATTTTTCGTGCCGGAAGAAGGTCCTGTTACCATTTCATGTACTGATGATAAAGGAAGGAACCGGGAAATTAAGATACAGGTGAAGTATGTTAGATTGTAGTTTATTATCTTTCAAAAGGATTTCTAGTCCAATACTAAACCAATACTAACCGCATGACTTCAAGACGGGACTTCTTAAAACAATCAGCCCTCGCCGGCGCCGGCATCATCATTTCAAGCTCCGCACTCGGCGGTTTCTTTATAGGCAGGAAACCAAAAGTGATCATCATAGGTGCCGGGTTTGCAGGATTATCAGCTGCATATTATTTGCACAGGAAAAAAATTGACTTTGTTATCCTTGAAGCGCGCAAGCGAATAGGTGGGCGAGTGTATTCTTACAACATGGACCCCAACGAAAACCTCATTATTGAATTAGGCGCGGAGTGGGTGGGAAATTCACACACGCGATTACAAAACCTTTGCCATGAATTTGGATTGGAATTGCAAAACAACCAGTTTGATTCTCATTTAATTTACAAAGGACAGTACTTTAAGAAAGGTGACTGGGACTATAGTGATGACTGGAAACAAAAATTTGATTCCATTCTCAAAGGATATGAAAAACTGAACCAGGCCGAGAAATTGAAGATTGACAAGATGGACTGGTGGCGGTTCCTGGTGAATAATGGATGCGAAGGAAGGGACCTCGACCTGCGTGAGTTGCTGGATAGTACTGACTTTGGAGAAAGCATCCGCCACGTTTCTGCATTTGCGGCATTGGCAGAATATGCTGAAAGCAGTGAGAAAAACGAAATGGATTTGAAAATTAAAGGTGGCAACTCATCATTGGCTGAGAAGATGGCGGCCGCAATTGGGATGGAAAAAATATTAAAAGACCACTCGGTAGTGCGTGTGGTGCAGAGTACAAACGGAGGCGTAAAAGTTTACACATCCCATGGAAAAATGTTTGAAGGCGATAAAATAATCTGCACCGTACCAACATTTGCAGCGAAAAAAATCAAATGGGAGCCCGGCCTTCCTGCAGACCAGGTGAATGCGATGAATGAACTGCAATACGCGAGGATAAATAAGAATCCCTTATTGTTTAATGAACGGTTCTGGAACGATGAATCATTTGATATGGTCACTGACCAGAGTCCTCATTACTTTTATCATGCCACAAAAAATCAATTATCAACGAAAGGGGTGCTGATTTCATATACTATTGGTGACAAAGCCGCTGTAGTTGCAAACCAAACGGATGAATGGAAGTCAGCAATGATCCGCCAGACGCTTGAGCCCCATTTCGGGAGCCTTGATGGCAAATTAGAGAAGCAGGCAAATTATTATTGGGGGAATGATGAATACTCATTCGGCGCTTATGCGTTGTATGGCGCAGGTCAATGGTTCCGGGTGCGGCCCATCCTGGCCCGGTCACATATACATACACACTTTGCCGGCGAACACATTGCCGACTGGCAGGGCTTTATGGAAGGAGCGATAAATACTGGAGAGGATGCGGCGGGGAGGGTGTAGGATTTGACGTAGGGAATTGGGAATTGGGGAGAGTCTTCATATTTCACGTTTGCTCTGACAGCTGACAACCGACAACTGACAACCTCTGTTCCCGCTGACAACCGACAACCGGCAACTTAAAGGACAAGTCGTCATTGAACCTTCCGTACCGATGACGCCCCTGACGCCTCCGATTGTACTGATGCCGTTCCCTTATATCGCACACCGCTCGCTCCACTGGCGTCAGCCTTCAGCATCACGCTCGCAAAAACTTCTGCATGGCTGGCTCCTGATACATCCACATCTGCATTTTCAGTAAGCAATTCATACGCGCTGATACGCGAACTGCCACTCGCATCCAGTCGAAGATCCTTCGTTTGACCCATGAGCGTGGCATGGCTGGCACCGCTCACACCTACATCCACTAATGGCGAACGCGCCTGCAGATTTGCGCCACTCGCACCACTAAGTCTTACCACCAGCCCGGAATTTGAATTTAACTCATTCTCTGACTTGATAGAGCAGGCTCCAGAAGCATCTAATTTTTCAAAAATCGGGGCACTCGCATATACTTTTATTGACTTTGTTGCATCAAGATTGTATCCGGCCTTTACATTCACTTCAAGTATATTCCCGTCAACCCTCGTTTCAATATATTCCATAAGATTCTCATCAGCCTCGATCTCTACTTTATTAGAAGAATCAGTGACCACCACCAGGTCAAGCGCACCTCTAACCGCAACGCCGTTAAAATGACCGGTAGCCCTCATTTCCTTTTTCACATTTCCATTTCCTCTCACCCTTTCCTGGTTTATGTATTTGCAGGATGAAAAAGTAAAAAAGCAAATTGTAGCAATGAATAATAATCGATTCATGATGTGGATTTGATAGATGAAAAATTTATTTGAAGCCCCGTTTACAAATGTGACAACAAAACTGTACGCAAGGTTACACCTGAACCATAAAACCGCCAAATGGCAAACGGACATCAACCATCGGTCATCAGCCAACGGCCATCGGTGATCGGCCCTCGGTAAATCCGAATTATTTACCTTCGCAAAACTATGACTGAAAAGATTCTCATCCTCGATTTCGGTTCCCAATATACCCAGTTGATTGCCAGGGCTGTGAGAGAGGCTAATGTGTACTGCGAGATCATTCCATTTAATAAACCCATGGAGAAGGATCCTTCAATTAAAGGGATCATACTTTCAGGTTCTCCGTTTTCCGTAAATGATGTGAATGCGCCAGAAGTGAGTGTGAGTGAACTGTTACATGATGTTCCGGTTCTCGGAATCTGTTATGGTGCTCAATTGACGGCCCGGCAATTTGGAGGACGCGTTGAAAAAAGCAATAAGCGCGAATATGGCAGAGCTGTGCTGCAGGTGGAGAAAGATGATTCACTATTGAGAGAGGTATCCAAAGAGAGCCACGTATGGATGAGCCATGCTGATTCCATACTTGAACTACCCAGCGGTTTTGAAGTACTGGCAACTACTGACAGCATTCCCATCGCCGCTTTCCGTAAAACTCAGGAAAATGGCAATAAGCCATTATATGGTTTGCAATTTCACCCTGAAGTATACCATTCTGCCGAAGGCAAAAAAATACTGTCAAACTTCCTGATCAATACCTGTGGCTGCAGCCAGGACTGGACGCCGGCTCATTTTGTTTCAGACACCGTTAAGGAATTAAAACAAAAAATCGGCGACCGCAAGGTGATCATGGCACTAAGTGGCGGTGTTGATTCAACCGTTGCAGCCACGCTCATCCACCGTGCTGTAGGAGATCAACTAATCGGGATATTCGTGGATAATGGCGTATTGCGCAAGGATGAGTTTAACCAGGTGCTCATTGACTATGCCCGGTTAGGTTTGAATGTAGAAGGGATCGATGCAAAAGAACGTTTCTATGCTGCGCTGGCTGGTGTGTCAGACCCCGAAACCAAACGCAAAGCAATCGGAAGCCTGTTCATCGACATCTTCCAGGAAGCTGCTGAAAAAATTGATGGCATAGGAATGCTTGGACAGGGAACTATCTATCCTGACGTAATAGAAAGCGTATCAGTGCATGGCCCCTCAGTAACCATTAAATCACATCACAATGTGGGGGGACTACCTGACCACCTGCATCTTGAGTTGGTGGAACCATTGCGGGCTCTTTTTAAGGATGAAGTGAGAAAGGTGGGAAGAGAACTGGGAATCCCTCCCGCAATGCTGGACCGGCATCCTTTCCCGGGCCCCGGACTGGCGATCCGCATATTGGGTGATATCACCCCTGAAAAGGTACAATTGTTGCAAGAAGCAGACCACCTGTATGTAAAAGCACTGAAAGACCATGGCTTATATGCAACCGTTTGGCAGGCAGGGGCAATCTTATTGCCAGTGAAAAGTGTGGGGGTAATGGGCGATGAACGCACATACGAGTTTACAATCGCTCTTCGCGCCGTTACAAGCGTGGATGGAATGACGGCAGACTGGGCGCATTTACCTTATGAATTTCTCGCACATATTTCAAATATGATCATTAATAATGTCCGGGGAATTAACAGAGTGGTATATGACATCAGCAGTAAACCACCTTCCACGATAGAATGGGAATAGAATCCCAAATGTTAAATTTTTTCAAATGAAAAGAACGCTTCTTCCGGTATTGTTTGTTCTGGGTTATTGCATTTCCATTGGGCAGGAGACCGGGGAGGTGACGAAAAACAAGATCGCCATTTTCGCGCCCCTTTATCTCGATTCAGCTTTCAATGAAGTGCAGGAATACCGGTACGCCAAAAACGTTTTCCCTAAATTCATTAATCCAGGGCTGGAGTTCTATGAGGGCGCACAGTTAGCGCTCGATTCGCTGGCAAAGGAAGGCGCATCTTTCGAGGTTTTCGTTTATGATACCCGCTCCGCATCTGAATCAATAGAACAGCAATTGCTCAAGCCTGAAATGGCTGATATGGACCTGCTGATCGTTCATTGCTCAGGTAGCGAAGTAAGAACGTTCGCAGAATTTGGATTAGCGAATAAAATTCCCGTGATCAATACCACCATGCCTCATGATGGTGGCGCAAGAGCCAACCCCTTTCTCGTTGTGCTAAATCCTACACTCAAGACGCAGGTGGAAGGCGTTTATCGTTACGTTCAGCGATATTATTCAATAAACCCCATTGTTGTTTTCAGGAAAAAAGGCGCAACAGAAGACCAGATAAAACTATACCTCGAAGATTTTACAAAAAATACCGTGGCCGTTCCCCTGCGCATAAAATATGTTGACCTGCCGGAAGGTTTTACGCCCGGCCTTTTGATGAGGCACCTGGATACGGTGCGTCGCACTGTATGCATTGCCGGAAGTCTTGATCCTGCTTTCGGTCGCCAGCTGGCCACTCACCTGGCTACGTTAAATGAACATTACCCGGCCGTAGTGATAGGAATGCCTACCTGGGATGGCGCCCGTGATTTTTCAAAACCTGAGTTAAAAGGCCTTGAAATAATTTACAGCAACCCCTTTTATAATAGCAGGGCAGACAAAGTGAGTGAAAGCCTGGTCAATCTTTTTAATGAACACTTTTATGCACGCCCGAGCGATATGGTTTTCAGGGGCTACCAGGCAACTTATAAATACGGTAAACTGCTCATGAAATTCAAGGACGATGTTTCTTCAAACCTGGGAAACAAACTGGGAAATATTTTCTTCGACCTGGAGATTCAGCCGGTGTTGAACAAAGAAAACCTGAACCTCGAGTACTTCGAAAACAAGCGGCTTTATTTCCTTAAATGGACGGATGGAGAAGTTAAGAGTGTGAATTCGATTTAAACGAATTGCCTGCGCCCGATGGTCGTTGATCTCCTTCAATATAATACGGAGCAATAGGGTTGATCGATGATCTGGTATTGCGGAATAAGGAATTTGGAATTAGAAAGTTACTAAATTATTGAGGTGGCCGCCTCCTAAATCAAGCTTCGGTTTACTTGAATATTCAGCGACTGCCTAATTCCAAATTCCTGCTGCCAAATTCCTTCCCGGATCGTCACACCACCCTGATATAATCATCACTTATGTTTTTTCCCCGATTTACCGCGAGGAAAAAACTTTTAACTGTTGTGTTTTTCCCCTTGCTTCACTTTCCGGCGATTGTATCTTTATCTTGTTAAAATAAAAAACAGGTTTAGGGGTTGATAGCTAAACCTGTTGCCCGGCGACGAAAGTCGCAAGGGGGACTGGCGAGCAGGTGGGTGGGGGTGGGGCTTTATTTTCCACGCTTCGGCGAAGCCCTGCCAGGTCGATAAACGTTTAATTACTAGTGACATTCTCTTGTTGCGGAATTAGGAATTTGGAGTTAGGCGGTTACTAAATTATTGAGGTGGCCGCCTCCTACATCAAGCTCTTGTTTTGAATATTTAGCAACTCCCTAATTCCAAATTCCAATTCCATATTCCCGGCACACATTTTTCATTCCAACCACATGCCTCTCATTGAATTTACGGAGCGGGGGCTCTATTGCCCTGAAGGGGATTTCTACATTGATCCCTGGTTGCCGGTTGACCGGGCCGTGATTACACATGCACATAGTGACCACGCAAGGATCGGTAACAACCATTATCTCTCTCACAAAAATTCTACTCCTATTCTACGCTTGCGGCTGGGGGAAATTGACGTGCAGGAAGTGGAATGGAACGAAACGATTTTAATGGGAGGAGTAAAAATATCCTTACATCCTGCGGGCCATATTGTAGGTTCCTCCCAGGTCCGTATTCAATCAAAAAGCGAAGTATGGGTGGTGAGCGGAGATTATAAAACAGAGAACGATGGCTTGAGTAGCGCGTTCGAGCCAATAAGATGCAACGTCTTCATTACTGAATCCACATTTGGCCTTCCCATTTACAAATGGAAACCGCAGGAAGAGATATTTAATGAGATGAAAAGATGGATCAGTGAGAACAGGAATGAAGGCAGGAATTCAGTGATCATCGGTTATAGCCTGGGCAAGGCACAAAGAATCCTGCAAAAAATTGCAACAATTGGGGAAGAAATATTTGTTCACGGAGCCATCTGGAATGTGCATCAATGCCTGGTGGACGCGGGGTGGAAACTACCTCGCGTCACCCGCATAACGCCTGAAATGAACAAGCGAGATTTTAAAGGAGCCATCATACTTGCTCCTCCCAGTGCCGATGGTTCACCATGGATGAAACGATTTACTCCTTACCGGACAGGCGTATGCAGCGGATGGATGCAGGTAAGGGGTAATGTGAGAAGAAGAAATGCCGATGCCGGTTTTGCACTGAGTGACCACGCTGATTGGGAAGGCCTCATAGATAGTGTAAAAGCAACAACGGCGGAACGCGTATTCGTCACCCATGGGTTCCAATCAGCTTTCAGCCGGTACCTTACGGAGATTGGAATTCCGGCTGCCGAAGTGAAGACCGAATTTGGAGGAGAGGAAGAAGAACAGGAAAAACCATCAACAAGCGAAATACAGGAAGATGAAATTAATACAGCGGGAGAAAACAAATGAGGTCGTTTGCAAATCTTATAAGGCGTTTGGGCACGAGTACAAAGACCAATGAAAAGCTGGATGCGTTGATCGACTATTTTTCTACCGCCCCTTCCCCTGATAAAGTTTGGGTAATTGCACTGTTTAGCGGACGTAGGCCAAAAAGGATCATAAGCTCAGGCTATCTGCAGCAATGGTGTATAGCTGAGACGCAATTACCTGAATGGCTGTTTGCTGAATGTTATCATACCGTTGGCGACCTTGGTGAAACCATTGCTTTATTACTCCCTGCCCCTGAAATGACGGCAAACCACACTACGCTTTCTGCCATCATAAACCAATTCACTTCCATCGATAACAAGGATGATGAAGGAAAGAGAAAATTCGTGACCTGTCACTGGAAAATGATGGACAAAGATGAGCGGTTTGTTTTCAATAAACTTCTTACCGGTAACTTCAGGATTGGCGTTTCCCAAAAAATGATTGTGAATGCGCTTTCAAAAACGGTTAATCTTGAGCCAAGTGTGATCGCTCATCGCATTAGTGGAAATTGGGATCCATTTACAGTTACTTTCGATTCATTATTCTCAGAAGAAGCCAGTATTGATCACTCACGCCCCTATCCTTTCTGCCTTGCTTATGCAATACAGGATGAGGTGAGCAGCCTGGGAGATGAAAAAGAATGGCAGGCTGAATGGAAATGGGATGGCATCCGCGGCGAGATCATTAAACGCAATGGTGAACTATTCGTGTGGAGCCGCGGCGAAGAACTGATGACGGATAAGTTTCCCGAGTATTCCATATTGAGAGATTTATTACCTGATGGCATTGCACTCGATGGGGAGATCATTCCGAGTATTGAAAAAAAACCATTACCATTTGCGCTTCTTCAAACTCGCATAGGCAGAAAGAATGTGACGAAGAAAAACCTTCAGGATGCGCCAATCTCCTTTTTTACCTATGACATCATGGAAAAAGAGGGCCGGGATATACGGGAATTGCCATTGGTTGAAAGAAGAAACCTACTTGAAGAGGTTGTCAATGAAATTAATCATCCTGTGTTACTAGTGTCACCTACCATTGCATTTGACAACTGGGAGCAATTAAAACAAATCAGGGAAGCCTCGCGTGACATGGGAGCTGAAGGAATCATGTTAAAACGGAAATCATCCCCCTATCATACGGGACGCAAGGTGGGTGACTGGTGGAAGTGGAAGATCGATCCGTTGGTAATAGATGCCGTGATGATCTATGCACAAAAAGGTCATGGGCGGCGGAGCAATCTCTATACGGATTATACTTTCGCCGTGAGGGATGGCGAGAAACTGGTGAGCTTCGCAAAAGCCTATTCTGGATTAACGGATGAAGAATTTGCGCAGGTTGATGCATTCGTAAAAAAGAATTCCATCGAAAAATTTGGCCCTGTCAGAACGGTAAAACCCGAATTGGTTTTCGAAATTGCCTTTGAAGGTATTGCGGCAAGCAACCGGCATAAATCAGGAGTAGCACTACGATTCCCCCGAATCAATCGCTGGAGAAAAGATAAAAAAGTGGATGAAATAAATACGATTGATGATTTGAAAAAATTGTTGAATGTTTACGGGAAAAATTAACCTTTCTGTTTACCGTTTCCGTTGGAGAGACCAGGCAATTTGAAAGCTCTTAGCCTTGCCGTAGTGATGTGATAATTCATTACGAAAAACCCACCCGTATTGTATGAAGTAGGCAATCTGATTAAAGGAGATACAACGGAAAACAGAAAACGGATTACCGGGTAGAAAGCCGCGAAAACGTAAATTTGGCCAATGTTAAAGAAATCCGACGGTTACGAAATCGTGAAGGAGATGCTTGGTGAGAAAGGATTTCATCCCTTCCGGTTCCAGGAGGAAACCTGGCAACACATCATTCAGGGTAAAAGCGGTTTAGTTAATGCACCTACGGGTTGCGGCAAAACCTTTTCTGTCTTCCTTGGCGCAATTATCGATTTTATCAATAAATATCCTCGCGACTATCAAAAGAAAAAAAATAACGGGTTACAATTGTTATGGATCGCACCATTAAGAGCCCTCGCAAAAGACATCGGCCGCGCAATGGAGGAAGTGATTGGTGAACTCCGGATGCAATGGCAGGTCGGAATAAGAAATGGCGACACTCCTGTATCAGAAAGGCAACGGCAAAAGCGAAAAATGCCCGAGATTCTGATCACCACTCCTGAAAGTCTTCATTTATTACTGGCTCAAAAAGATTACCCGCTTGTATTTGCAAACCTCCAGGTGATTGCAGTTGACGAATGGCATGAGCTCATTGGGAGCAAACGCGGCGTACAGGTAGAACTCGCCATCAATCGGATCATTGCACTTCGCAGACACACATCCCCCGGTAAAAAGGGAATCCCCTGCATCTGGGGTATCTCAGCTACCATCGGCAACCTGGATGAAGCAAAAGAAGTATTAATGGCATCACTGGGCGTGCAAGGTGAGATCGTGCGGGCCAACATGAATAAGAAGATCGAAGTGGAATCCATTTTCCCTGATGAAATAGAGAAATATCCATGGGCCGGTCACCTGGGAATCAAACTGGCGCGAAAAGTATTGCCCATTATCGAACAAAGTAAAACCACCCTCATTTTCATCAACACCAGGGGCATGAGCGAGACCTGGTATCAAACACTCCTGGATATTAATCCCGACCTCGCGGGCTCAATTGCTTTGCATCACGGCTCCATTGACATGGAGCTACGCATTTGGGTGGAGGAATTTCTTCACACAGGCAGACTGAAAGCGGTCGTCTGTACTGCGAGCCTGGATCTTGGAGTAGACTTTCGACCGGTAGAGACGGTGATACAGGTAGGCTCGCCTAAAGGAGTTGCCCGCTTTCTTCAACGTGCCGGACGAAGCGGTCATAGTCCCGATGCAGTAAGTAAAATTTATTTTCTTCCCACTCATTCACTCGAACTGGCAGAAGCAGCCGCAATAAAGAAAGCGATTGGCATGAATGTGATCGAGAGTCGAAATCCTATGGTTCTCTGCTTCGATGTATTGATTCAATACCTAAATACGCTTGCCGTGTCAGATGGCTTTAAACCTGATGAAATTTTTGCCGAGGTGCAACAGACCTATGCCTTCAAAGATATTTCGAGAGAGGAATGGGACCAGGTAATTTATTTCATTACAACGGGTGGAAATGCATTGCAACAATATGATGATTACAAAAAGATAGAAATTGAGAATGGCGTGTACCATATAAAAAACAGGCGATTCGCCATGCGTCACAGGCTGCACATCGGTACCATCGTGAGCGAATCAATGATGAAAGTTAAGTTTGTCAGCGGCGGCTATATAGGCGTAATTGAAGAATGGTTCATTAGCCGCCTTCAACCAGGTGACGTATTTACGCTGGCCGGCCGGAACCTCGAGTTCGTAATGATAAAAGAAATGACCGCCTTCGTGCGAAAAAGTAATTCTAAAAAATCAATCGTTCCCAGTTGGCAGGGAGGGCGTATGCCATTAAGTGCAAACCTGGGCCGCATCATACGCCAGACAATCGACGAAGCCTCCAGTAAGAACATGAAAGCATCTTCATCAGCAGAACTATTTGCACTGGAGCCGCTTTTTCAATTACAGGAATCCATTTCCAGCATACCTGCAGAAGATGAATTACTTATCGAACACATTGAGACGAAAGACGGCTTTCACCTATTTGTCTACCCGTTTGAAGGCCGACTCGTTCATGAGGCCATGGCCGCCATACTCGCTTACAGGATCAGTCGCATCACTCCCATCAGCTTTTCATTGGCCATGAATGACTATGGATTTGAACTGTTGAGCGACCAACCTATTCCGGTTGACGACACGAACGTGTATGAGCTCTTTTCTTCCGAAAACCTTCTTGATGATATTCAGAGAAGCATCAACTCCACTGAAATGGCGAGAAGAAAGTTCAGGGACATTGCTGTGATTGGCGGACTGGTATTCACGGGTTACCCGGGTGAACAAAAAAAAGCGAGACATCTCCAGGCTTCCGCATCTCTACTGTTCAATGTATTTAGCGAGTACGATGCAAAAAACGTTCTCCTTCGCCAGGCACACCAGGAAGTGCTCGACCAGCAAATGGAAGAAGTAAGACTGCGAAAAATGCTGCACCGCATTCAGCAATCGAAAATCATCATCAACTTCCCGGAGCGATTAACGCCCTTCTGCTTCCCCATCAAGGTTGACAGTATGCGCGAAGATCTTTCTTCGGAAAAATTGGAGGACAGGGTGAGGAAAATGATTTTGGAATTTGAAAGATAATGCTTGCTCATTAGCTGACAAGCTGACTGCCTAATCAATCCGGTTAAATTACCAACAGGAATACGGGCACAAGCTCGTCAGCTCGTCAGCTTCTTCCCCCTCAACTCCGCCTGCACCGCCCAAATCTCCTTCCCCGAAACCGCAAACACCTCTTCCCCCTTCTTCGGTTGTATTCTGTAGATACCTGTAAAGCGACTAAAGGCGGGTAACACGCAATACTCATTTCCAAAATAAAAACAGGGAAAGCTCAACGATTGCCTGCCCTTACCATGAACGGTAATGCCAGGATGGATATGACCGGAAAACGCATAGCCTTCAATTGTTTCGCCACAATCGCCAATATCATGCATGAAACTAAACGGCGCATGAACAAGGCAATTATCAGTTACATTAATTTTCACATCAGCATACCACTTCGCCGAAAGAATATCATGATTGCCCTTCACCAACTCTATATTCAGGGATGAAAAATCCTTTCTCCACTTTGCAAATAGGTCCAACTCGCGGTTTGCAACACTATGCGTGAGGTCGCCTACAATGATCAGTCTTTCTGCTTTGAAAAATAATACCTGCGCCAGCAGTCGCTGCAAATCCTCCTTATACACCTGAGCCGGCACGCCAATTCCCGATTTACGAAAATGACCGGTTTTCCCAACATGCAAATCAGCCACGATCAACGTGCTCTGGTCTTCCCAGAACAAAGTTCGATCTGCGCTCATCACTAAATGCTGTCCAAGCTTGAAATAAGATAAATACATTCAATCAGGTAATTAGTCAATTTGTCGAATAGTCAATGAGCCAATTTGTAAAAGGGTACATCCCATTGACTAATTAAATTGGTTATAATCCAAATAATAAATAAACCTCACCGTGAGTTCATTTCCATGCGCAAGGCCAAACGTCTTGCCAAGGTTATTAAAGTAACGCCGATGCGAATTTCCATTCACCGATTCTTCTGCTCCCAGCCAATTCTTATAACCAACAATTAACCGGCTGCCCAGGCGGAAGTCCCAGGTAAAAAACGCATCAACATTGAAATAATTTACATTCTGATCGAGTCCCGGTATAAATGCTCTTGCTACATCTCTTCCATTTTCATCCACGTTCGCAAGCCGGTTTACGATCACATTACTCCAGTAGTGCCTGCCACGAAGGGTAAGATTGATCCGGGGTGTGAAATTGTAAATTCCGGAGATGATGGTTGTCACATCTTTGAAATCTACGAACGCGATGATGGGATCACCATTCACTTCTGAAATGTAACTATTGATGATATAATCTGTTTCCGTCTCGTAACGGTGCGAGAGATTTAGGGTAAACCTGTCGCTGAAACGATACCGTATTCCTCCGGAAAGTATATGATATTTCTTTTGTGAAACATTGAAAAAATCAGCTACCAGTAATTCATAGTCGAAGAAAAATCGTTTTCTTGAATCACTGCTTCCATTCAACGACGCGAAACCATAGGCGGGTCTTCTCGCAAACTTGTCAAAGGGTGCACCCAGCACATAATAATCATGCTGGTCAGGCAGGTAACCGACTCGAAGGGTAATATCCCAGAAATTCTTCAGGTACCAGAAAGCACTGGCTTCAAGAGAAGCAGTATTGAATTTATCGGGTTTATATAGTCTCCGGTAACTGGCACCAATACTATAGCGATAGCTGAGAAAATTCTTGGTAGGTGTGAATTGGTTGTAAGTAACCTGGCCGCTATTTACGTGTTCATTCGCTGTCTGTATGTATCCCATATCACGTGGATCATATTGATCAGAACGCAGTACGTTTTGAAGGAAATATTGAATTTTTCCGCTAACCTTTCCTACTCTAAGATTAGTGTTATATCCATCGTATGCATTGCCATTGAACACCCGGCTGTAGTGGCCATAGCCCCGCACGTTAAGGGTATTTGAAGCATCATAAAAGCTAAAATCAAGGCCCGTAACGTTCGCATCGCGGTTTCCGCCGCTCCTCATTACGTTTGTATTTGTAAAGGTGATGAATGACCTGCCTTTCAGGGCCTGGTCGAGAACCACGATATTGTAATTACTGAGAGGCTCCGTTTGAATTTTCTCCTTTTCACTGTTGCTCTTGTTGCGAATAGTAGCATACATGGGAGCGGTCACCGCATTAAACACTCCAATGCCCAGTTTCTTCTTTGTTCGGCCCGAAAATTTGATGCCATTATAAAGTTGAATCCTTCCAGGGTTTTTAAGTATTTCCAGGTTAGGATCGTTTTCCACCATTGACCTCACGCTGTAATAGCCGGAAGGAGTGGCACCAATTCTTCGGGAATAAAAGAGACCTGCTTTATTGAATATTTCTGTTCCTTCTGTAAAGAAAGGCCTGTATTCTTCAAATCTAACCTCATAGGGCGTCAGGTTATTGATCACGTTATCAGAAAGCACCTGGCCGAAATCAGGGATCAGGGTGGCATCAAGAGTAAAGCTTTCATTAATCCCGTACTTCACATCCATTCCACCGCTCCTGAGCCATTCTGTTCTGTACCCGCCATTCTCAGGGATGCTGCTGACACCTGTTGAAACATACGGTGAAAAGCTGAGACGCAGAGGGGGCTTGATATTTTCCAGTGATTTGAGCGTACCAAACTGGTTCACGAATCCATTTTGCTTTGGATCCACATGATTCCAGAAGGTTGTTTCATTATTTCTCCTCACGGAGCGAAGAAATTGCAATCCCCAGTCCTGCACGGGGGTTTTGGCGAATCGAAGAGAGGTATAGGGTATTTTCAATTCAGCGATCCATCCGTCTTCCACAATTGAAACCTTGCTATCCCATACAGCATCCCAGGTCTTGTCACCATATTCAGCATAGCCTAATGAAAGATTGGGAGCCAGCCTGGCATCAGTTTGCACATTTGAAGTAGTAACGAGAAACTGGAAACCGTTTTGCTGATCTTTATAAGTATCGAAGAATATGGAAAAGAAATCGAGGTCTTTCAGTGTTTCTTCATCGCGGGCGGTAATTTGCTTCCTGATCAAATTCGGGTCATCATACATATATGCACCAACATAGATGGCCGCATCATCATATATTACTTTTACCACTGTTCGCTGGCGGGCAGGCTGCCCCACATCAGGAAAGTTCTGGACAAAATCAGTGGCAACCGGCACGTTCTGCCATGCCTCATCATTCAGCAAACCGTCGATTTTCGGCGAGTGGCTGGTCTTCGTGGCCTGGAGAGATTTAGACTGGGAAATGACCTGTCCACAAACCAACAGCAGGATGGATAAAAATAGAAACCTTCTCAGCAGCATGTCAATATACTTCAAATATATATGACAGTTCTGAAGGTAAAAAGATGCATGCCAAAATTGTTAATAATCCCTCTTAATTCATGCGTTTTTTTAGGAAAACTACTTGTTCCTGCAGGTTATTCACCATACCCGCCAACTGGTTCATGTCCCAGCGCTGCTGGGCGCTTTGTTTTGAAATCACCACTTGAGATTGCCACATTTCAAGAATTTCTTCGGTATTCACAGTGTAGGGATGAAAAACGGGATTATCGCTAACCAGCGTCAATTTATTTTTAGCCCGTCCGGTCTTCTGCACGCGTTTGTATACGATCCCTTCCGTACGGGACACTATTATGCAGGGTGTGTTATTTTTTAATTCGTCGAGATTTTCAACTTTTTCGCCAACAATCACAGAACCGCTGGGCGTGGGCAACATGGAATCACCCACAATCTCAAAGGCACGGTAGTTTCCACCGGCGAGCATGGGCAGGGTAAAAGTATTCAGTTCATCTACGAACTCAGGGTCCGCATAACCTGCCAGGTAACCCGCCGCGGCCTTTATGGGCACGAAGGGTATATCGCTTCGTCCGGCGGCAAGTTTCATGGCGCGGCGCTTTGCCAGGTAATTTGACTTATTATCACTCAGGTCCTTTCTTAAAAGATCATCAAGTGTCAATTTGAAAATATCACAAACCACTTCCAGCACATCAATGCGCGGCTCCGCCCTTTCTTCCTCATAGGCGCCCAGGAGTGAGCGCTTGATGCCCAGCTTCTGTGCAAATTCTTCCTGCGTCCATCCGCGAAGCTTACGCAGGTATTTCAGGTTTTTGTTTGCAATTGCCATACCAAGATATTTAGTTGCAAAATACTAATTTTTTTATCATATCCAAAAATTATCGTTTAAGATTTAACCAAATCATGCCACAGAAAAATCGTGAACGAGTTGGGAGTTTGGAATTGGGAATTGGGAGTTTGGGAGATGCTAAATTTTCAAGGGACTGACGCTTGCTTCAGGAGCGGGCAATCTCAACAATTTAGCAACCGCCTAATTACAAATTCCTAATTCCTAATTCCGCAACACGAGAGTGTTTATAGGAATTAAACGTTTAATGACCTGGCAGGGCTTCGCCGAAGCCGCAAACTTTTACGCCCCACCCCCACCCACCTGCTCGCCAGACCCCCTTGCGACTTTCGTCGCCGGGCAACAGGTTTGGACAATTGCCTGCAAACCTGTTTTATATTTTAACAAGGTAAAAGTACAATCGCCGGAAAGTGAAACAAGGGGAAAAACACAAGACTTAAAAGTTTTTTCCTCGCGGAAAAACGAGGAAAAATCGGAGGTTAGGATTATTTCAGGGTATCCTTTTGTACGAGCTTATGAGCTGACTAGCTGACGAAACAATCAATGGTAATGGGCAAAAGTTATCAGTAATCTGGTAGCCAACATCGATCAACGATCATCGAGTCAACAGTATTTCTTACAAACTTTCGAATGAAGTCCAGATTGCATTCCATTGCCGCTCCGTTAAACCTTAAACGCCTTATACAGCCTGCCCCGCCAACGGTGGGGTTAAACGCTTGAAACATTAAACCTTAAACGATTTCAAAAAATTGTAGCACTTTTGCGCTGCATATGGCAAAATCAAAACCTTCTCCCAAAACTACTTCACGAAAGAAAAAGCCTGTCATCCTCATCACCAATGATGACGGCGTTACTGCGCCTGGCATCATGAACCTGGTAGAAGCAGTAAAGGACCTCGGAAAGATAGTGGTTGTGGCGCCTGACAAACCTCAATCAGGCATGGGGCATGCCATCACTATCGGGCAACCTTTGCGATTGCATGCCGTAAATGCATTTCCCGGCATCGAAGCCTACGCCTGCACAGGCACTCCGGTGGATTGTGTGAAGCTTGCAGTTGACAAAGTGCTTCATCGCAAACCCGACCTCTGCCTGAGTGGCATCAACCATGGTGCGAACCACAGCATTAACGTAATTTATTCCGGCACCATGTCAGCAGCTGTGGAAGCAGCTATTGAAAGCATCCCTTCGGCAGGATTCTCACTACTTGATTATAATATTGAAGCTGATTTCTCCGGCGCGCGGAAGTACACACGTATGATCGTTGAAAAAATGCTGAGTACGAAACTGGATAAGCACACCGTTTTTAATGTAAACATTCCTTCCGTTCCCGTAGAACTCCTCAAAGGAGTAAAAATGTGTAAACAGGCTTACGCCAAGTACGAAGAGGATTTCGTGGAAAGACTCGACCCTAATGGACGCAAGTATTACTGGCTCACCGGAGAATTCGTGAACTTCGACAAAGCAAAAGATACGGATGTATGGGCGCTTGCCAATAATTATGTAAGCGTTGTGCCCGTTCAGTTTGACCTGACACATTATGAGCTGAAGGCGAAACTTGAAAAACAATGGAAATTATGATTTTCAAAAAGGATAATCTTAAACTGGGCCTCGTGCTTGGCCTCATTGGACCGGTTCTTGGTCTGATAGTCATCTATTTCATCAAGTTTTCAGGCTATACTTTCCGGGAATTCATTGAATTGTTTTTTGATGACAATCGCCTCATTACTTCCATTGGCGCACTTTCCCTTCTCGCTAATGTGGTATTATTCACATTGTATGTAAATACGCATCGTGATCTCACCGCGAAGGGTATCTTTTTAGTAACCCTCATTTATGGCATTGGCATTCTTGTACTCAAGGTGATGAACTGAGTTACCGTTTTGGAAAAAAACTCTTTCGAGCCGTCAACTAATCAACTACCTGTATGAAGTATTACATCATTGCCGGCGAAGCATCGGGTGACTTGCATGGTAGCAACCTGATTGTTGAACTAAAGAAACTGGATGCCTCCGCGCGCATCAGGTGCTGGGGCGGCGATAAGATGCAGGCTGCAGGAGGAGAACTGGTGAAACATTACCGTGACCTGGCGTTCATGGGATTTACCGAAGTACTCATGAATCTTCGCACCATTTTCCGTAACCTGAAATTTTGCAAAGAAGATATTCTGCGATACAAGCCTGACACGCTAATACTGGTTGACTATCCCGGCTTCAACCTCCGCATTGCCAGGTGGGCGAAACAACAGGGACTCCGGGTGGTTTTTTATATTAGCCCGCAGGTGTGGGCCTGGAAGGAAAACCGGGTGAAGATGATGAAGGAATGCATTGACAAAATGATCGTCATCCTTCCATTTGAATTAGACTATTTTGAAAAAAAATGGAACTGGCAGGTAGAATATGTTGGCCATCCTCTCGTGCAGGTGATACAACGATACAGGGAACTGAACCCCCAATTATCTGCCGGTGAGGCTAACGTGGTGGCGCTTTTACCAGGTAGCCGCAAACAGGAGATTGTCAAAAAACTTCCTATCATGCTGCAGGTGAGCAAAGCCTTTCCAAATCATCAATTCATTGTAGCCAAAGCTCCTTCCATAGAAGATGAATTTTATAAACCATTTATCGTACCATATCCAAATGTGAGCACCGCCAGCAACAGGACTTATGATCTTTTGTTGCAGGCTAAGGCGGCACTCGTCACTTCTGGCACAGCCACCCTCGAGACGGCTCTGTTTGGCGTGCCACAAGTGGTTTGTTACAAAGGCTCAGCCATATCCTACCAGATCGCGAAAAGGGTGATTAAGGTGAAATATATTTCGCTCGTCAACCTGATCATGAACAGGATGGTGGTGAAAGAGTTGATCCAGGATGAACTGACTCCGGCAAATCTTCAAAAAGAACTACAAAGGCTGCTGGTTGATGCAGACTATATCAATAAAATAAAGAAAGATTATTCCGAACTTCAGGACCTGTTAGGAAAAGGTGGAAATGCATCTGAAAAAGCTGCAAAAATAATTGTTGACCTGCTCAGGTCAGCAACTTAATAGCGAGAATAATAAGGCAGATAATAAAGATGAAGAGACTGATGCGGTTTATGCCATGCATGTAACCAATCCATTTGCTTTTTGGACGATTAGGGTCCTTTTTTTTCAGGTAGAGATATTCGGCTATTTGGCTCCAGATGCCCATGGAGTAAAGGTACGAAAGGGAAAAATAGCGTTCAAGATTCTGTGTTCATTACGTTCAAGTCAACCCAATAACGTTCGACCTTGAACGACCTTGAACGATTTTTATACTGGTTTCGTTTAACGTCCAAAAAAAGAGAAGCCCTGGAAGAATCCCGGGCCGTTCCTATAAGAAACCCAAACTACTGCTATGAGAAAACTATTTTGTGATCAGCTGATAAAAGGCAACAATCGATTTGTACATCGTTCCTAACTGATCCGCTTTTTGTTGATAAGGTTTAATGGTTAATGATCGTTGACAGTACAAAGAAACAACCCCGATCACTTAAAAAAACACGGAGATTAGTGAATGGTGGAATTTGGATAACGAATAGCAGATTTCGTGGAATGAATTGGATTGGTGCGATGGAGTATCCCGGCTATATTTATTTCTGCAGGATTTTTAGGGTTGTACTTCACCGGCACTTTTCCTCCTTCTCTTATGGCAAGTATATCAAGAAACGAAAACGCACTGCATACCTCAGCCACGAATGATCTGCCACCCAACTCCTGGATACGAACATTCATTCTTAATTCAGGCAAGGCATCAATGTATCTGCCCGTTCGTTTCATACTTAATATCTCGGCATGTCCATCTATCCAACCACTATGCATATAAATACAAGGAGTTCTCCTGTGCACCAACTTCATAAACAGCCCCCGTACACCAAGCGATAGGAGGAGTAAGGTAGAAATGATACCAACTATAACCAGCGTCATTAAGATCAGGGCCTGCATTCTCAAATTTTAAGGTGCAAAGGAAATGCCTCGGGTTAAAACCGGACCTCTCTTTTGAGTAGGCTGCCTGAATTGAACCGCCATTGGTAAAATTTTGGCAACCACATTGAAATACGATGCCTGGAAAACGCCCAGATCATGCGCGGGATAGAAATATCCAATAATGAAATCAATCTCCTTCTCATCCTCCGAAAATTTCGTTCTGAAATCCTGGTCTGCCTAACGGAACACCTGTCCTCCAAATGCAGAGAAATTGAGGACCGAAAACGTTATAAAAAAGATTAGAAACGGATTAGAAATGAAGTTTTTAATCCTTTTCTAATCCATCCCTAACCACCATTTAACGACGTGGTTTTAAGTTTACATGAAATGTCGCAAATGCATTATCAGTTCAATACAATCCTTGTGCCCGTTGATTTTTCAGTGAATACCCGGGTAGCGATTGATAAGGCCGTAAAGCTTTGCGAGGGTCCTGATTGCTCCATTCATTTGTTCTTTGTAAATAAGAATGGAGTGGCAAAAAATGGAAGTCATAATTCCGCCCATGAGAGCAAGCTTGCATTATTAAAGGAATCAATACTGGAAAAGAGACCCGGCATCATTGTGAGTTCCTGGCAGAGTAATGAAAAGAATGTTGAGAAAGCTATTGGCAAGATGGCAAAGTCACTCAATGCTTCCCTTATCATTATCGGCAAACATTCCAGGCATTCCTGGTTTCCCTTCCTGAACTCGGTAGTACCCAGCAGGCTGGCTGAGTTGACCAACATCCCGGTGCTGACCGTAAAACCCGGCGCCATGGATATGGACACAAAAACAGTGGTTGTTCCGGTGGGTACTGAAATAGATGCAACCAAGCTCGAGATCATGGAAGCCCTTTGCAGGAAGTCAAGGATCCATATTCACCTGCTGGCATTCCTTGAAACAGGCAGCCGCTCCGTTGATAACCAGGCCGGATCATTTCTCAACACGTTTGATTGGGTGAAGCGAAATCTCAACTGTCCCATGAAGTATGGCTTCATTTATGGCGATAATAAAGCCAGGGCTTTACTTAAATATTGTAGAAGCGTAAACGCTGACCTTTTGCTTGTGAGCCCGGTCACTGAAACAAAAGTTGGCTGGATGAATAAACATATTTCTGACCTGTTGCCCGCAGAATCGAAAACGCAGGTCCTTTCCGTACAATCATTCAATTTTTAAAAAAATAAATCAGCACACCATGAAACGAATACTCTTCCTCACGGCTATAATTCTAATAAGTGTTGGGCTCCACGCCCAATCATTAAAACAGGGCTATGATCATTATTCCAACCAACGGTATAATACCGCTGAGAACTTTTTCCATACTGAATTGAAACAGGATGCAAACAATGCGGAATCGTGGTATGCATTATCACGTACCTACCTCGCCCAGGGTGATGTTCAAAAGGCAAAAGACAGCTTAATGAAAGCGCCGTCTTCCATTCAACAGGAGCCGTGGTTCCTTGTGGCATATGGCAATGTGTTATTGAATGAAAACAAAAATGACAGTGCTGCGATGCTTTTTAATAAAGCAATAGATGAAACCAGGAAAAAAGATGCCTCCATTCTGGCAGCGATTGCAGATGCACATATCAATGCGCCAAATGGCGATGCAAATTATGCCATTGAGATGCTGCAGCCTGCCATGAAGAGGGATAAGAAAAATGGCAATCTATACGTATTGCAGGGAAATGCTTACAGGAAACTTCACAATGGCAGTGAGGCGTATAAAGCTTACCAGGAAGCCATTGCCAAAGATGATAAAATTGCAGAAGCCTACTTCCAGCTGGGTGAGATTTTCGTTACGCAGAAGAACCCCAGCATGTACCTGGATTATTTTAACAAAGCTGTAGCCGCTGATCCGGAATATGCGCCCGCTTACTACGCCCTTTACGAGCACTACCTCTATATAGAACCGGCCAGGGCAATGGATTACTTTCAGCAATATTCCACCCGTGCGGAGAAAAATCTCCAGGATAAATATTCTTACACTGACCTCCTTTATCTCACCAAAAAATACAATGAGGCAATCAACTCAGCAAAAGAGTTAATTGCAAGCGAGGGAACTAACGTTCAACCCCGGCTCTATAAGCTGATAGCCTACTCATACCAGGACCTCGCGGATTCAACAACAGCTACCAGCTTCATGCAACAATATTTTCAGCATGAAAATGACAGCAATTTCATTGACAAGGACTTTGAGACAATGGCAGGCTTGTATCTCTCTGCTGATAACAAGGACTCCGCCATTTCATACTACGGGAAGGCGCTTACCAGGTCAAAAGATTCAGCGCAGACATATAATTATTATAAAACGCTGGCCCAACTCACCAAGTCAATGCAGGATTATGCAGGTGAAGCCCATTGGCTTGGCAAATTCTACATGGGCAATGACTATGTTTCAAATCTTGATCTTTTTAACTGGGGCCTCGCTGCCTACAGGGCGGAAGATTACGTGCAGTCTGATTCAGTATTTGCAAAATACGCAACGAAATATCCTGAACAGGGTCATGGCTATTACTGGCGCGCAAGGAGCAATGCTGCCATCGATACGGCAATGACAATGGGAATAGCAGTACCGCATTACCAGAAATTAATAGAAGTAATTAAGGATGACCTGACGGAAGCAAATAAAAAATGGCTGGTGCAGGCGTATGGCTATCTCGCCGCATACGAAACAAACACTGAAAAAGATTATGGCGAAGCGATACAATACTTTGAAGAATTGCTGAAAATGGATCCGGAGAATAAGGATGCAAAGGAATACATCGCACTGCTCGAGAGAAGACTCGAGTCATCGAATAATGAAACGGATAAAAATACAAACGCTACTAACTAGAATAAGCCCTTTTTTAACTTTCATGTGCGTTGGTTTATGGTTAATTGCCCTTGTTTTCTAACCGGGGCATTTTCTTTTTACAGTTTTATATTAAAAATTATATCACCGGTTAAATGTCATAAATTTACCTCCCGCGAAGAACATCATCCCACCAGGTTCTTTGCGTGATCAGCCACCAGGTTATTAATTGCCTTGCCTTTAAGCCCTTAATTGAGTGTATGAAAATTAATATAGCGCTGATATTATCCATCATTGTCGCGGTTGGTGTGGTGGCTCTTGTATTCACGGCTTTCCAGATCTCTACTGAAAAACAGGAACTGAAAGCTGAACTTGAGTCGAAAACCGTTCGGGTGGCTGAAGATTTCTACCGTGCGCATTTGCAACAGGTGGAAAAAGGCGATAGCCTGAGAAAGGGCTACCTGACTGACAGCCTCATTAGCCAGTATAACTTTTCAGGTATTGTAATTTATTACAACACTGATAGCATAGTACCACTTGATTCCTCATCCACGCAATATTTCGGCACCTCAGGTGATTTTCTTGCGCAGGCAATCGCCGCGGATTCATCCATGGGAAATTTCATTTCAGTAAATGGAAAACGATTGTATGAATACGTGAGACTGATGAAGACCGATGCGCTACCCGCAGGCGCGGTTATTTTTTACACTGATGCCGGATACATTTCCAATATTGTAAATAGCATTTGGGTGCGAAATTTCATCCGCTGGTTCCTGCAGGCATTGGTGATTTCAGTGGTTACCATGCTCATCATTCGTTGGGGCATTCTCACGCCGCTTAATAAGGTAGTGGAATGGGTTAAGGCAGCAAGGTATGGAAACGTAGAGCAATTAAAGAGCAGACCACCTACTACTTTTCTTGCGCCTTTGTATAAGGAGATCACAGGCATTGCACAGTCAATGCAGGAAGCACGTGCGATTGCTCAGGAGGAGGCCAGACTAAGAACGACAGCTGAGGCCATCTGGACACCTGAACGCCTTAACGAGGAAATGAAACAGCTTCTCCAGAACAAGAAACTGATCGTGGTTTCAAATCGTGAACCATACATGCACGTGCATGCAGGAAAGGAAATCAAATGCATAGTCCCTGCAAGTGGAATGGTCACCGCAATGGAACCGATCCTCAAAGCGTGCGGAGGTTTGTGGATCGCATCAGGCAGCGGCGATGCGGATAAGGAAACAGTTGATAAGAATGACAAAGTAAGCGTTCCCCCTGATGAAGGAAAATACACATTGCGAAGGATCTGGTTGACCAAGGAACAGGAGAATCATTACTATTATGGTTTTTCCAATGAAGGTTTGTGGCCGCTATGCCACATAGCACATACGCGACCGGTGTTCAGAAAAGAGGATTGGGACCAGTACCATGAAGTGAACCTGATGTATGCAAAGGCAGTATTGGAAGAAATAAAAAACGAAGAAGAGCCGTTTATTCTTGTGCAGGACTATCATTTTGCGTTGTTACCGCGTATGATCAAGAACGAGCGTCCTGATGCCAAGGTTGCCATATTCTGGCACATACCCTGGCCTAACCCGGAATCATTTGGCATTTGCCCCTGGCAAAGAGAGTTATTAAGTGGAATGCTGGGAGCTGACCTGATAGGCTTTCATACGCAGTACCATTGCAATAATTTTCTTGAAACTGTAAATAATTCTCTCGAATCACGTGTGATCTGGGAGAATTTTTCAGTGAAAATTGGAAATCATTTTACACTGGTCAAGCCCTTTCCTATCAGCATCGCATTTACCCTCAAGGATTATGAGAATGAAGTGATGAAAGATGATCGAAAGGATCTTGCTGAACTTTTGAAAGTGCATGGCCTTACAGCGCAATATATGGGCATAGGTGTTGACAGGATTGACTATACAAAAGGATTAATTGAAAAATTCCTGGCGGTTGAGCGGTTCCTTGAAAAGTATCCTGAATATGTTGCCAAGTTCACGTTGGTGCAAATAGGTGCACCCAGCCGTTCACTGTTGAAAAGCTATGCGGACGCCATTAGTGCGGTAGAAAATGAAGCTAATCGCATCAACTGGAAATTTAAGGCAAGGAACTGGCAACCAATACTTTTTCTAAAGCGGCATCATAGTCATGATGAAATTATCCCTTACTATAAAGCGGCAAATTTTTGCATGGTCACATCTTTGCATGATGGTATGAACCTGGTGGCGAAAGAATTCATTGCATCACGTGATCAGCATGATGGGGTTTTAATACTCAGTCGCTTTGCGGGGGCTTCACAGGAATTGCATGGGGCAATGCTTATTAATCCATATGACATTGAGCAATCGGCCGATACCATCAGGGAAGCATTGGAAACGACCCGTGATGTGCAGGTCCAGCGAATGAAACAAATGCGAAGGCTCATTATGCGGAATAATGTGTACTCCTGGGGAGCAAGTATTTTGAGGAGTATGGCTTCGATTCAGAATTAAAGGAATTGGGATTTGGATTTAGGAATTTAGGAGGTTGCTAAATATTCAAGGTTACCCAAGTGAATTTACAATAAGGACATCACGATTAATTACCAACTGCCTAAATCCCAATTCCCAATTCCAGCGAAACTCTTACTCCTGACTCTGCTTCACCAACTTCATAATCTTCTTTCTATCTCCAACTATCCAAACAATATCATCCCACTCAAAGATCAACATGGAATCAGGATTGAGGATGCGCATTTTATTTCGCTCGAGGCCGATTACAAGGCCATCCGTTCTCTCCCTTATACCTGAATCCCTTATTGTAAGTCCTTTAAGCTTGGTATGTTCATCCACTACGATCTTTTGCAGCATGATGTCATCTACATTCACTTTATTATTGCTCAGGTTTTCAGTTGTATCAAATATTGGTTTGAAGATGTGGATCTGGTCATCCGTTGCAATCACCCCTACATGGTCAAAAGGCAGCAGGATGTCATTGCGGCCGGGAGCGAGGATCAATTTTTCTCCTCGCTTTATGTACGCTATGTTGATCCCAAATTGCTCGCGCCAAGCCAGTTCCTTTAGCGACTTACCTATGAAGTCAGCATGCCGGCCCACTTCAAGGTCTACAATATGGGCGTCCCAGGGCGCCAGCCTGGCCTGTAAACGTTCGTTCTTTCGGGAAATACCACTTGAAAGTGATGTATCATCCGCCGCTGCAGTTTCTCTTGCATTCAAATTTGTCAGAAACCTTCCTTCAATCCTGCGATACAAACGTTGAATGCGATGGGAGAATACTATGAGTACAATAATAATAGTGGGCACAGCCACCAGCAGGGCAATAATGGTAGAGAATAATTCATCGACCCAGAATGCAATCAATAATACACCTACCAGCACTCTTAATATCTCTATTACCAGCAATGGCCCATGATTATATTTCTTATCAAGCCAAAGTTCCTTGTAAGCCATCGTATCCGGTTTCCTGGCCATGAAGGCAAGCAAAAATGGAGAAGCCAGCCCAAGCGTAATCACCAGCCCCACCAGGCTTCTGGTGGTAGGGTCATTTATATTTTCATCAAGGAATGGGAGAAGGAAATTAATGGAAAGCAACACCATGGCTAAAAGGATAGTTCCATTCACCACGGCAATGCGTATGTAGCCTTTTAAAACAAGCCGCCAGTTACTCTCGGCATTCATGCTTTGTGTACCTGCGGAATAATTATTGATGGCATTCACCCATCTGCCTGGCAATATGCGTTCAACGAAGGAATAGACCTTTGGTGAAAACTTGATCATGTAGGGAGTGGTGAATGTTGTGATAGCTGATGCGCCAACGGCGATGGGGAAGAGGAATTCACTTATCACCCCCAGGCTTAATCCCAATGTGGCTACAATAAATGCAAACTCCCCGATTTGAGCCATACTCATTCCTACCTGAATGGATTGCTTCAATGGTTGCCCCGAGAGAAGCGCGCCAAGGGTGGTACTGAATAGTTTCCCAAACAAAGTGAGCAGGGTAACAAATAATACCTGCCATTTATATTCGAAGATGGCCGCGGGATCGATCATCATCCCGACTGACACAAAGAAAACAGCGCCGAATAAGTCTTTTACCGGCTTGATGATATGTTCTACTTTCTCGGCAGAGGTTGTCTCCGCTAGAATGGAACCCATGATAAACGCACCCAGCTCGGCCGAGAAACCCACTTCTGTTGCCAGCACAACCATTCCCAGGCAAAGGCCGATAGACAGAATGAGTAAGGTTTCCTCATTCATTAACTTTTTTATGGCCTTTAGAAAGGTGGGTAGAAGAAAAATCCCGGCAATGAACCAGAGTGCCAGGAAGAAAAGCAATTTAAGTACTGTGCGTAATAACTCTGCTCCCTCGAATGCCTGGCTGACGGCCATGGTAGAAAGGAGAACCATTAACAGGATAACCACAATGTCTTCTACCACGAGTACCCCAAAAACGATGCGAGCATATTGCTTGGTCTTTACGCCCAGCTCATCAAATGCGCGGATGATGATGGTGGTGGAAGAACTGGCCAGCATACCCCCCAAAAAGAGGCTATCCATGGTTGACCATCCCATTAATTTTCCCAGAAAATAGCCGCTTACTGTAATGAAAATAATCTCCACGAATGCAGTAATGGAAGCAGCGCCTCCAACCCTAACGAGTTTTTTGAAGCTAAATTCCAACCCCAGGCTAAAAAGCAGGAATATAACGCCAATCTCGGCGAGAATTTTGACATTTGCTCCTTCGGCAACGGTAGGTGTTATAGAAATATGGGGGCCAACCAATAAGCCGGCTATAATATAACCCAACACCAATGGTTGCCTGATCTTTCGGAATAATAGGGTGGTAAATGCGCCGGCTATCAGAATTAATGCAAGATCCTCTATCAATTTCGGAAGATGCCCCATGCGGCAAAAATATCGAAAATTAGAGAGGTTCGATGTAAGAGGTTCGATGATCGATGATCATTGCCCGATGGTCGTTGCCGGATGAGCCAACCCTGCCTGTGATGACATTTAGTATTATAAAAAGTCAACTTGTTTGACTTCCGGTTGTTACCCTGATACACTATATGCAATCTCCTGCCAGGCCAGGGTAGTTTTTTCACCTACTGGTCTCAGCTACGGGAAACAGTCGCCCCGCAGAAGGCGGGGGAAAACGGAAAACAATATGGAACTGGGTTTATATACATTCGCCGACGTACAACATGAACGGGGAACAATTGGAAACGACCTAAAGACAAACCGGCGCTTCAAAGAATTACTGGAAGAGATAAAACTGGCTGATGAGGCCGGGCTCGATGTATTTGGTATAGGAGAACATCACAGGGAGGATTATGCAGTCTCCTCGCCTGCAGTTGTGCTTGGCGCAGCAGCTGCTGTCACAAAAAATATAAAGCTGAGCAGTGCAGTGACGGTTCTTAGCTCCGATGATCCGGTGCGCGTGTTCCAGGATTTTGCTACAATCGACCAACTTTCATCAGGCCGTGCAGAAATTATGGTAGGAAGAGGTTCATTTATTGAATCGTTTCCACTTTTTGGATATGATCTTGATGACTATGACAGACTCTTCGAGGAGAAACTGGAATTACTACTGCAACTCAATAAAGAGGAGGTAATTAACTGGAACGGGCAAATGCGTAGTTCCATATCTAACCGGGGCGTTTATCCCCGGCCTTACCAGCAAGAGCTTCCCATCTGGCTTGCCGTTGGAGGTACGCCCGCATCCGCGGTGCGGGCAGGAACACATAAATTACCAATGGCTCTTGCTATTATTGGGGGGCCGCCTGACAGGTTCGTTCCTTTTGTAAATTTGTATAAGGAATCAGCCGGGAAAGCTGGAAAAAAGAAAAATGAAATAGAGCTGGGAATCAATTCACATGTTTACATTGCTGAAACGTCAGAAAAAGCAGCGTCGGATTATTTTTCGCCCTATGCAGTGATGATGAATAAAATTGGAAGGGAACGCGGTTGGCAGCCATTGACCAGGGATCAATTCGATTTCCTTAAGTCAGAAAAGGGTTCGCTTGTAGTAGGCAGCCCACAACAGGCCATCGACAAGATCATGTATGAGCATTCTTTGTTTGGCAATACAAGGTTTCTAGCCCAGATGAGCATTGGCAACCTTCCCCATGAAAAGGTCATGCGTTCGATAGAGTTGTTCGCAATTAAGGTGGCGCCGGAGATCAGGCGCTTAACGCTGAATGGTTAACATTCCAATCCGGCTGGATGTTCGGGGAATTTTGCCATTGATATGAAAGAACACCCACACTGAGAATGGCGCAGATTATTAAACTCAAGTACACCCTGATCACCGAAAATCGGGTAACGATAATTAAAACACTTTTTAGAAGTGAAGCTTATAACCGGCATACACCACGTCACCGCTATCGCGGGGGATTCTCAACGCAATCTCGATTTTTATTCGGGCATACTGGGTTTGCGTCTTGTAAAGAAGACTGTGAATTTTGATGCACCAGATGTTTATCATTTTTATTATGGTAATGAAAATGGAAACCCGGGTACGATACTCACCTTCTTTCCTTACCAGGGGCTACAGAAAGGCCGGCATGGAAAAGGAATGTTGAATACGACCACTTTTTCCGTGCACATTTCTGCGCTTGATTATTGGCTAAACCGCTTCAAGAAGTTTTCCATTCCACATAAAGAACCGGATGAACGCTTCCCGGGTGAAATTTCCGTTTATTTTGAAGATGTGGATGGGTTAGGATTGGAGCTGGTGTTTAATGACCGGGATAAGCGCCAGGGATTTAGCTATGGACGGATACCGATAGAATCATCAATCAGGGGGTTTTATAGTGTAGAGATATGGGAAGAAGGGTATGAGCGTACCGCTGGGCTTCTTACGGAACAAATGGACCATCAGTTGATTGCTGAGAAAGGAAACAGGTTTCGTTTTGCTGCCAAAGATGAGCCCGGTAATTACGTTGACATACTCTGTTCGCCTGATAGTATGAAGGCATTACCCGGGAATGGAACCGTGCACCATATTGCATTTGCCACTCCTGATAGTGAAACACAACTGGAAGTGAGGGAAAAAATCCTGAAAAGAATGCTAAATCCTACACCGGTCCTCAACCGGAATTATTTTACTTCCATATACTTCAGGGAGCCTGGTGGTGTATTATTTGAGGTAGCTACAAACGGTCCGGGGTTTGCGATAGATGAAGACCCTGAACACCTGGGGGAAGCATTGAAGTTGCCCGAACAATATGAACCGTACAGGGATCAATTGGAAAAAGCGTTGCCACAATTAAAGTTCGAGCCGGCAAAATATGGTTGATATGCATAGGAAGAATTTAAAATACGCTGGAAAAAAAGTTTCAGAATCAAAAATAGTGCTCATCATGATTCATGGTCGCGGTGCAGATGCAAATGACATTCTATCTGTTGCGGAGCATTTGCATCATACTGACTATGCACTCATCGCTCCGGAGGCTACAAACAATACCTGGTATCCATATTCGTTCATGGCACCGGTAAACCAAAACGAACCCTGGCTAAGTTCCGCACTTAATCTTCTTGGTGAGATAGAATCCGAGGTCGTAAGCCAGGGAATATCTCCGGAGAAAATATTCTTCCTTGGATTTTCACAGGGAGCCTGCCTTATGTTAGAATACATCACGCGAAATGCAAAGAAATATGGAGGAGCAATTGCATTTACCGGAGGATTGATTGGTGAAGTGCTAAATACTGAAAATTACAAAGGAAGTTTTGATGGCATGCAAATATTCATGGGATCAAGCGATCCGGATCCTCACATACCTGTTTGGAGAGTGCAGGAAACTGTGAACATTTTAAACGCAAAAGGTGCCGAGGTTAAAGTAAAGATCTATCCTGGCATGGGGCATACCATTTCAAGAGATGAGTTGAATGAAGCAGATAAGATTCTTTCAGGGGAATGAAAAATTATAATCATGAAAGGTTTCAAAACAAACATTGAAAATGCCACGCTGGAAAATCAGGACTTTCGACAGGTACTGTATACTTCCAGGCATAGCCAACTCGTATTAATGACGCTTCAGCCAAATGAGGAGATTGGCGAAGAGGTGCATGAGGAAAATGATCAATTCTTCAGGATTGAAGCGGGAAATGGCAAATGCATTATTGATGGCAACGAATACGATATTGCAGATGGCGATGCAATAGTGATACCCACGGGGGCAAGACACAACATCATTAACACCCATTCAGAAATACCATTGAGAATGTATACTATTTATTCTCCACCTCATCATAAGGATGGGATAGTGAGAACAACCAAAAAGCAGGCGGAAGAAAAGGAGGAAGAGTTTGATGGCCGAACCACGGAAGGCGGTTAAGCTTCCGAAAGATGAGTTGATCGAAAACAATTGCAATGATATTTTAAAAATCCTATTTTTGCGTCCCCTGGGGAATTAGCTCAGTTGGCTAGAGCGCTTGCATGGCATGCAAGAGGTCACCGGTTCGACTCCGGTATTCTCCACACATTCCATCCTAAAAGCCTGCATACTGCAGGTTTTTTAATTATTTGTATTAATAAGGGCTGACGTGGGGTTAACGTCTACCCGGTAGCATTGAGCCAGTGGAAAATCCCTAAATCTACGATTAACAAATATTTGGTACCATTTTACAATTTTACTTTAAACAAGCTTTAAAGTTGACATTCTAATGGGGGGCATTTTTGAATAGTCCAGAAAAATATTATCAATGAAAGGAATCTATTTAATTGCAATTGCTTTGGCATCCTTTGCGTCATGCCACACAACCAGGCGATCAACCATACCAAATGATTCCATAGTTGGAAAATATTGGAAACTAATCGAAATTAATGGTCAATCTGTTCAACTGGCAGGACAAGGGAGAAAAGAAGCACACATGATCTTTAACGCTCCTGATAAAAGCGTAAATGGAAATGGGAGCTGTAATTCTTTTTTTGGTAGTTATACATTGGAAGCTGATGATGGTATCAGTTTTTCAAAAATAGGCGCCACTAAAATGGCTTGTTCCAATGACCTTATGAGGACTGAACAGCAATTATTTCAGGCGTTTGAAATGACAACTAACTTTAGGCTAATGAAGGATACTTTATCACTGATTGGCTCAGATATGTCAACACTTGCAAAGTTTGTAGTAAACAAAATTGAATAAAGCGAAATCTGCCCTGGTGGGGCTCTCAATGCATCTAATACTGAAGGGATAAGTTATCTGGAGACCCAGGTTTTAGCATCAACTTTCCCGCCCGCGGGGCCCTCCCTCCCCCGCCTTCCAACCTTCCGTTTTTTTTGCCATGGCAATGAACATCCAGGGCGCTTTCAGCGCCAATTTTTTTTGTCCATCTCCTCCCCTCTGCCCGGCTACCGGTTGTTCAGCTAATTTTTCTCTCTCACCATTGGAGCTCCGATGATCGATCAAAACACAAATCTCCATTACAGCAAATCCAAAACCATGAGAAAAAAAACCTTATCAGCGTTTTTTTCACATAAAAATTCTGAGGAAAAGACAAGATTAATCCGGTAAAACAACCATTCACCCATCTCCAGCCCTATCACAACCACATTCTTTACCTTACATCTCATTTTTTTGTAATTTTTTTTAACCGCCAACAAAACCACTATTGCATCTTTCCTTTTCTAATTAATAAATACTGTCATAAAATTAAATACGTATTATTTTCTTACCCTTTTTGCTAACCAAAAAACAAAAAGCTTTCTTTAATATCAGTAAAGAAAACCAGCTTCAGACTCCTTGCAGAAAGCGGCTTGCTCCACAGAAATTCGGCACACAAAGGGATTAGACCGTAAATGAAAATTGGCACTATCTTCGTCCCCCTTTATAAATAAGCAACAAAGAAGTAAAGAATGGCATTGTTAGAAAAACAACTCATCGTTAAAAAATCATTACTCCCCGGTGCAGGCAAAGGATTATTCACAAAGAAATTTATTCCGAAAGGAACCCGCATTGTGGAATACAAGGGAAAGATCACTACCTGGAAGGATGTATCCGCAGAAGAAAAAGAAAATTTATATATCTACTATGTAAAGCGTCACCACGTGATTGACGCCTTGCCCGTGAAGTCAGCACTGGCACGCTATGCAAATGATGCAAAAGGTTTAAAGAGAGTAAAAGGCCTCACCAATAATGCGGCATACGTAGAGGACGGCCTTAAAGTGTACATTGAATCCACTAAAGACATTCCTGCCGGTTCTGAAATATTTGTAAGTTATGGAAAGGAATACTGGGATGTGATCAGGTACAACGCCAGGTTAGCGAAAAAGAAAAAGAAAACGATGTAAATAACCGGATCAACCTTCGGGAGAATCTTCCGTCCTTGTTCTTGCCGCCCCTGATTCCGCCTCCCCGGCTTTTGCTTTGCCATTCGCGTTTTTTTTGCCTATCCACGAGAATAATTTTGACAGAAAACCCATCTTCTTCTCCTCAATTACATGAGAAGTAAGATTTTTTACAAAGAATGGTACTACTATTCGCATGAACCAGCCCGCCCGGGCGAATAAAACCCTCTTGAGGAAAAAATCAATGGCAGTGTTAGCCCCTGCATTTAACACCCAATTGTGCGTATCACGCGTAACCAGCTTGGAAACCCAACTCATTGCGGAACGAACCGGGGCTAATTCAGCCTTGATGGCATGAAAATCTTCCCGCACTACTTCCTTTTGCGTCACAAGCAACGCTTCAAGCCTCGCCCGTTCATCAAGCAGATCCTGGTATGTCCTAATTCTTGTCTTCATAAATCTCCTTGATGATTAAATTTCGAAAGAAAGGAAACACAATTTGCTTGCGAAGCAGGATAATGACCACCATCACTACGAGGAAGAATGCGCCGCCTAAAAGAAATCCGCCTACACGGCTCTCGAGTAAATTGCCCAGCCACCATGAAAGCCCAAGACCGGCAAACAAAACAACAAAAAAGCCAAACACACATGCAGCAATCAACGCAAGCAAGTGAGAAGTAACAACAGTTGCCTTTTGAGTCACCTTCAGGATACCAAGCTTATAATAAGTTGTTGCCAGCTCCTCAATGTGATCTGCCAGATCTGTTGTCCTTTCCTTTATGCCTGTTTGTTTTTCCTGCTGTGGGGCTTCTGTTTGTACGTCTTCCATGTAGGTAAATTCAAGGTGGGTGAAAAGAAGGTTAAAGCAGGCCGAACAGCCTGCCTTAACCACCAGCTATTAACTGAACGACTCTTTCACTTTATTGGCTTTGCCAACTTTGTCCTTTACATCTGACATAGTTGATTCAGCAGCCTGCTTTCCATTTGACCAAAGATGGCTCATGCTGTCCGCCCAATCACCAGCCGTCTTTGAAATACGTTTGCGGATATCAGCACCCTTTTCAGGAGCAATGAGTAAACCAATGACCACACCTGCAGCAGCGGCCCCGAGAATACCCAACAAAACTTTGTTTTTAGTTGTCATGGTAAAAAATTTAAGCTTTTAGGAAATAGAGATATGCCCTAGAAACCTAAAAAACCATACCAAAATGACCTTAAATCCTTTATAAAAACCATGAAGCCGCTCACTTCATCACTACTTGCTGAATTGCAATAAAATCAGTTGAAATAAAGAAGCCCTGCTCGAGAGCAGGGCCTTATTAATTATTTGATGGGGTTTATTCTCCCCATATTTCGTCTTCACCTCTCAGCCATCTTTTAACCTGTTCCGTTGTGACTGATTTCGGACGTTCAAGCGCATAACCAAGCGCCCTGTCCCAACACAAACTTGAAAGTACTCCGAGAGCACGACTCACCCCAAACAAAACCGTATAATACTCATACTCTTTCATGCCATAATGTACCAGTAATGATCCTGAATGTGCATCTACATTTGGCCAGGGATTTTTTACCTTACCCAATGACTGCAAAATAGAAGGAACTACTTCATAAATATTCCATACTGCCTGAACCAGTTTATCATCAGGCATGTGCTTCTTACCAAATTCCATCTGGGCCGTAAATCTCGGATCTGTCTTGCGAAGCACCGCATGTCCATACCCCGGCACCACCTTTCCTTCACTTAACGTCTTCTTGACGTATTCAGCTATCTGCTCCTTGGTAGGTGAATCCGTCTTCAGTTCATCCTGCATTTCAAAGATCCATTTAACCACTTCCTGGTTAGCTAATCCGTGTAGTGGGCCGGCTAGACCATTCATGCCTGCCGCAAAACTCAAATAGGGATCACTCAACGCAGATCCCACAAGGTGAGTGGCATGTGCAGATACATTTCCTCCTTCATGATCAGCATGAATAGTCATATATAAACGCATTAACTCCTGGAAGTCTTCGTTTGAATATCCCAGCATGTGCGCAAAGTTCCCTGCCCAATCCAGGAGTCCGTTTGGCTGAATGTGTTCTCCTCCCCGGTATTTCCTGCGATAGATATAAGCCGCTACCCTGGGCAGTCTTGCTATGAGATCCATTGAATCATCAAACACGGCTTCCCAATAATCCTTTTTGTTTAATCCGGCAGCATATTTCTTGGCAAACTGGCTTTCTGTCTGGAGCGCCATAACGGCCACCACAAACTGCGTCATCGGGTGGGTATTCACCGGCAATGCCTCTATGGTAGCGAAAACGTGATTAGGAACGTGGCTCCTCCTCTGCCATACTGATGAAAGGTGCTGCACATCATCTTCTGTAGGAAGCTCACCTATCAACATTAGATAGAATAATCCCTCGGGCAAAGGCTCCGACCCGCCCGGGGCTTTTGGTAACCGCTCCCTGAGTTCTGGTATAGAATATCCCCTGAACCTGATCCCTTCATGCGAATCAAGCAGGGAAGTTTCTGTGACAAGACCCGTCATTCCCCGCATCCCGTTATAAATTTGGGACAACTGTACCTCGCCTATTATTTTGTTACCGTGTTCCTTTAGCAGATCCTTGATTTCTGAGCCCAGTTTGTCTGCTTTTTGTTTAAACCTTTCCTTAATAATTCCCATGGCTATCGTTTGTAAAAGAAGTGAAAAATTGAAGGCTAAAGGTAGTCAATGATGCCCGGCAGAACAAAAATTTCACCCATCACCCGACTAAGAAACCGTGCATTTGCCATGGGAAATTGGCGTTGAGACAACGTTTCAGGAGAAGCTCAAAAACTGACAACTGGCAACCGTCAACTTATGGTCACTTCGGTGTTTTCTTAAACAACCAATACGCCAGCAGCGAGAATACAATATTAGGCAGCCAGGCGGCCAGCATGGGAGGCAGATTGCTTTTGGTAGCAAACACGGTAGAGAACCGATCAGAAATAATAAATAATGCCGCTATGATGATGCCCAATGCGAGATGCATGCCGCTACCTCCACGGGTCTTCCGGCTGGCAATGACCGCGCCGATCAAGGTGAGTAATAGTACAGCAGCGGGAGTTGCCGTGCGCCTGAATCGCTCCACTTTCAACGCACTCAATCCTTCTCTGCCTCTTAATTCTTCACGCTTGATAAATTCTTTCAATTCCGGCGTGTTAAGCTTATCCTTAATGTATTCATCTTTTCTTAATTCCTCCGGTCGCAGGTTAATAGACAGAACTGTATCCTCAATCATGTTAACCGTTTCCTTCAGTGGATGAACGAATCTCTCCGTGACGTTGAATAATCTCCATTTATTTACGGATGTATCCCAGCGAA